>Ga0209288_10000002_pt1 | contig 152624 bp, 205 predicted proteins | sample PPLLaktember2015_4_FD_187261 | JGI IMG/M metagenome (GOLD analysis project Ga0209288, IMG submission 187261) | Freshwater sediment microbial communities from Prairie Pothole Lake near Jamestown, North Dakota, USA - PPLs Lake P8 Core (1) Depth... | ecosystem: Environmental > Aquatic >...
TAAATCCGACGGGCAAATACTGTGTAGTAAAAGAAGAGACTATTGATAAGATGATACATGATTACACTTTAAAAGAAGAGATAAAAAAAGTTAGAAAGTGTAAGATATCGCCTGAAGAATTTGATGATTTATTTTATTTTGATTTAAGTGAGGAGTGTACGAGATGAATATCATACCATGGTTTCCGGTAATGCCGAATAAAAGTAAGAGAAGAGTAATAACATGTCCTATAGGGGCATTAAAAGATGTTATTTTAAAATTATATCCAAACTATTATGATAGTGGAGCTAATGATAAAAGAAAGATTCTTTTAGAGTTTACAGATGAAATAGGAGAGATGTATGACTTTATGGAGGAGGTAAATGAGTATGGAGAATAAAATGAAAAATTATAAAGTAGAGACTGATGGAGAACATAGTGAACCTGAATTTTTCATAGTGACAGCTGAAAATGTAGTAGAGGCTCACAATGTAGTTAGAGATGAAATAGAAAATAAAAATTATAAATGTGAGATAACGAGTGTCACACTTATAGATACTAAATTTAGAGGGGTAAAAGTAACATCTGAAAGTTGTTGTTAGGAGGAGGAATAAGTCATGCTATTAGAAAAAGAAATGATACTTTATATTTTAATACTTATTATAGTTACAGCAGGATTATATAAAGGAGGTCGATAATAGTATGTTAGAAGTAAGAACTATAGGTTTTCAAATAAACTATAAAAGGCTAGATAAAAAACTTGCCAAATATCCAAAAACATATTTATGCTGTAAGGTACTATGTTGGTCAGATATTTTAATGGAGCACAACGCTTATGTTAAAAAATGGTTAAAACCAACATCAAAAGGTACTAGGGCAAATTGCGTTCCAATTGAAACTAAAGAGCAATTTGAAGAAGAAAAGAAAAAGATAGAAGAGTGTATGGACAGATTAAATGATTTTTTATTAAGAAATCCAATGGAGGAGGCATTAGGTTCAAATTTGTATAAACCTCTTTTAAATCATGATTTACTTGATAAAGAAGCAGAGGTTTTAAAAGAGATAAAAAAAATAATAAATATAGAGGAGAAATAAGTTATGCCATATGTTGATAGAACTTATTACTGTAGCATTTGTAACAATGGTCATGATAGTTATCGTGAAGCCGAAATGTGTGAGTTAAAAGATAGGGGAATTGTAGATAAGTTAAAAGAAATCGTAAGACTTGTAGAGGAATTTAATAAATTAAGTAAAGAGGAAAAGATAAGGATAGGAGGTTATCTTTCTAATTATAGTACTTGCGTATCAACAACTCTTTGTGATGTAGAAAAAGCTGAGAATGAAGATAAAAATTTATTTTTTAAAGAAGTTAGAACATTGTTACTTGATAAAGAAACAACCCTTCTATTAGATAAAGCTTATAAAGAAATAAAAGAAAAGGAGAAATAAGTTATGAGTAAAGGTATAAGAGTAAGTAAAAAACATGGATTAAATCCATCAATTAATAAGTGTCTTTATTGTGGAGAAGATAAAAATGAAATCGTGATATTAGGAAAACTTCCAAATGATGAAGAAGCACCAATGTCTGCTGTATTTAATTATGACCCTTGTGATAAGTGTAAAGAAGGAATGAGGACAGGTATTTCTTTTTTTGCAACAGGTAAAGATAGAAAGCCTACAGGTAAATTTGTAGTTGTAAGAGAAGAGTCTTTGGATAGTATAGTTCCAGATGAAGAGATGAGAGAAAATATAAGAGAATGTAGAAAATGCTTAATGAGTGCAGAAGATTTTGATAAGATATTCGGAGATGTATTAAAAGATATGAAGGAGGAAAAGTCATGATTGACTCAGGCGAAAAAGAATTATTTGATATGTTATTTGGCGATGCCTTTTCTAATAAAGCTGAAAAAGCATTATTAGATGAATTAAAAAAGCAATGTAAAGTAGTAGATAATTTAAAAGAAGAGATTGCAAAACTTGCAGTTACTAATTCTCATTTAGTTAAAAAAATAGAAGAATTAAGAGAGTATGAGCGTATGTATAAAGACTTATGTAAATAGGAGGAAATTAATGAAAGATATAAGTACATTTAAAGTTGTTCATATGGGACACATATTTTATGAAGATTGCTCTGTAGTTAATGAAAGCGACCAAGTAATAGAATTAGATGGAAAGACTTACAATGGTTTTTATATAAGCTATAACAGTTATGATATTGCAACTTACGGAGATGTAACTACTGCTTTAGTGCTTGGGCAGATGCAAAAGTTTTACATTCTAAATGGCGACCATAGAAAACAATATGAAGAAATTATTGAGCAGGGATTTTATAAGTGTTTAGAATACTTTAAAAACAATATTAATCAAGCCCATGATAATAGCGATGAATTATAAGGGGGAAATAAAATGCCAGAGACAAAATTTAAATGTGGAGAGTGTGGAACATTATATGATGAATATAATGAGGCTGAAGAATGTGAGAATGAGTGTAAGTCTGAAAGAGAAGAAGAACCTATATCATGTTATATTAATGTAATTGCAGAATTAATATTATTTAAAAATGATGATTATTATTCTTTATTACCAATATATCAAAAAGACTTAATAGAAAAATATGTTCCGCCAAGTTCTATATTGGAATTATGGAACTATTTAAATAAGCAAAATCTGAAACCAAGTAAAGGAGATACAATATGATTAAGCTACTATTTCTTACAGACACACACATAAGAGCCAACTCCCCTGCCTCAAGACTAGATGATTTCCCAAAGACAATATTAAAAAAGTTAGAGTGGGTTGGCAAGAAAGCAAATGAATTAGAAGTAGATGCAATAATACATGGTGGTGATTGGCTCGATAGACCAGATGCAGTTTATTCAATCTTAAATGATTTTGTAAAGACAATAGTAGATTGGGGAAAGCCAATCTACACAGTAGCAGGGAACCATGATATATATGGTTTAAATCCTGAAACATTTAATAGAACAGCTTTAGGACTATTGGTAAATGCAAAAATTATAACAAGATTATCTTCCGAGCCTATAGTCTTAAAAGATACAGTATCTCTAACAGGAGTCGATAGTCACTATAACTTAGACAAAGACGATAGAGTAGATGACTATGTAGATGTAAAAGGAAACGATAACCATACTAAGATTCATGTAGTACATGGCTTTTTAGCGAAGGCTAAATGGGATATGGTACCATCTACCGCCATAAAAGATATTTTAGATACTAAAGCAGATATTGTGTTAACAGGTCATGAACATACTGGATATGGTGTTGTTAAAAAAGGTCTTAAAACATTTTGTAATCCTGGTGCATTAGCAAGAGTCACAGCAGGAGTTGGCGATGTAAATCAAGAAGTTAAAGTAGCACTAATAACGATAGGTAAAGAAGGTAAGTTAATTGAACTTATAAAACTACCAGAAGATATAGCAAAGCCATCTGGAGAAGTTTTAAATAGAGACAAGCTCTTAGAAGAAAAAGAGCACAAGATAAGGCTTGAGACATTTACAAGTAATCTTAATAATTTTAATCTTTCAGAGTCACTGTCAATATATACTGTATTAGATGAGATTGCAAAAGAAGAAAAAGTTGATGAGAAAGTTATTAAATTAGTAAGAGAGAGACTTGAAAAAGCGCAAGAAGAAATGAAAAAAGGAGAGATGTAAAAAATGGGTACAAGAGGATGTTATGGGTTTTACAAAAATGGAGAGGATAAGCTGACATACAATCACTATGATAGCTATCCAAATTACTTAGGAGTAGATGTAGTTGAATTTATTAGAGAAACAAGTATTGAAGAAATGAATGAGATTTTCGATAAAATAGTAATGATTGACGGTAGTTCTATTCCAACAAAAGAACAGATAGAAGAATGTAGTAAATTTTATAATGGTAGTGTTGGTGAGGGAACTCGTAAAGATTGGTATTGTTTACTAAGAAGTTCGCAAGGTGATTTAAAAGTATATAAAGAAAGTCTCAAATATATGATAGATGATAAAAAATTCATGGGAGATAGTCTTTTTTGTGAATGGGCATATGTAATAAATTTGGATGATAAGCTTTTTGAAATTTATAGAGGTTTTCAAAAATCTTTAGTAGAAAATAGGTATAAAAAATATGTTCTTTTACCAGTTGATAATTACTATAATGTTAAGTTATTAAAAACCTATCCATTAGATGATATATCAGAAGATTGGATAAATGAAGTTGAAAAAATGGATAAAGAAGATTAAAAAATATATAAAAAACTTATCAAAAATATATAAATAAGTGTTAAAATTATAGATGAGGTGATATTTTTTGAGAAAGAGATTTAGATATAACTGTATTGATTGTCCATCTGTCCTAATAAAAGAATTAAATTTTATTAAAGATAATAAGAAAGAAATAAACTACAGAGCATTTCTAACTAATATAGACAAGGTAAAATTTTCAGACATATGTGAAGATTTAGGATATGCACATCACTACACGAAAGGTATGATAATAAAAGATGACCCATACGTATCTTATTATAAATGTAAATTACCTCATTCGACAGCGTATATTATGATTCACTCCGCCATAGAATATGTGTTTTATTAGAGAGGAGATGATAATTTTTGAATTTAGAAATAAGGCGCGTCTCAAGAAAAGACGCTGTCCCGAGAAAATTAACTAAAGATATTATTTGCCCAGTTTGCAAGGGAGACGAAAAATCGGATGAATATCGAATGATTAAAGTTCAAATTTTAAACATGGTAAATAATATAAATTCAAGCAGCGCCACTTCATCTGACACAAAAGATAAAGTAAAAGAATATGTTGAAAATGTTTATGATAGCAGTAAAAATGCAGAACATATCCATAAAGTAGTATTAAACTTAGGAGAAAAGATGGGCCTTTCTGAAGATTGGGATAAATGCTCTCACTGCAAAAACCCCAACTTAATAGCAAGACTTAATAAGGAGAAAGGGTATCAGATTTTTTATGTGAAAGAAGATAATGGCTTTATAGTATTTGAAGAGGCTATATCACCAACTATGACTTATGTGACAGATTTAAAGGATTGGTACTTTGACACATTTTCAAAGTGGGCACCCGATATATTTAAAGAGGAGGATTAATTTTTGTGGACATAAAAGGAAGGATGCAAGGTGAGCTAGAAGTAAAAAGATTTTATTTAGACGGACTTAAAGTAACTTATAGATGTCCTAAATGTTATTTAGTACACAATTATGATGACTATCTTAGTAATCCACCTATAAATAAAGTCTTTGATATGGAGTTTTATTGTGATAATTGTGAGCATGAGTGGACTGAGGCTGCAAAGCTTAGTATAAACTTAATTAAAAAACCGAATTTAAATAAGAAGGAGAATTAAAAATGAGTCATTTTGTAGTAGGTATTATCCATCATGAGGAGCAAGATATAGAGGATTTATTGACGCCTTATGATTGTGAAAAAGAAGTTGAAAGGTATATAGATTATACAAAAGAAGAGTTAATAGAAAAAGGTAAAAAAGAAATTGAGAATTATAAAAATAGTAATTATAAAGAATATTTAGAAGACCCTAAAGCGTACAAGGAAACAAGATGCATTAAAGATGATAATGAGCATATTAATTATTTAGAAAATGAATTTCCTAAGATGCTAAAGTGGTCTGACGAAGAGATTTATAAAAATCAACTAAAGTATTATAAAGAAGAAGATATAGGCGAAGATGGAAATGTTTATTCAAACTATAATCCAGATTCAAGATGGGATTGGTATCAAATTGGCGGAAGATGGTCCGGGTTATTAAAATTAAAGCCAGGCGCTACAACAGGTAAATTAGGTGATAGAAGTTGGACAAATAAAGATTTAGATATTCCAAAAGATAGAGCTGACATAGCCCAAATAAAAGATATAGACTTTTCTGTAAGTGAAGATTCATACAAAAAGTTAATCAGATTTTGGGAATTAAAAGTTGAAGGTCAAGAGCCTCAAAATGAAGAAGAAAAAGAGATGGTTGAATCTAGTCATCTAAATAAGGAGTTTTATAAAGATAGATACAAAACTAAAGAAGAGTATGCAAAATGTGCATCTTCATTTAGTACTTTTGCTGTAATAACTCCAGATGCGGAGTGGCATGAAAAAGGTGAGATGGGATGGTGGGGTTTATCATCTGAAAATCATGAAGATGCATTTAACTGGGAAAAAGATTGGTATGATGTATTTATAAAAAATACAGATGAAGAACTATATTTAACTATAGTAGATTGTCACATTTAAAGGAGCTGATAAATTTGAGCAGAATATCATGGGACACATACTTTATGAAGATTGCAGAGTTTGCAAAAGAGCGTTCAACCTGTATAAGAAGACAAGTTGGAGCTATTATTGTAAGAGATAACAGAATACTTTCAACAGGGTACAATGGAGCACCATCTGGTTGCTCTCATTGTACTAAGGATGGATGCATGAGAGAGAAGTTAAATATTCCATCAGGAGAGAGACATGAAATATGTTGCGCTGTTCATGCAGAGCAAAATGCAATAGCTCAAGCAGCATATAGTGGAACATCTGTAAAAGATGCAACAATGTATATTACATGTCAGCCATGCTCTATTTGTAGTAAACTTATGATTAATGCAGGGATTAAAAAAATAGTATTTGAAGGAGATTATCCTGATGATTTCTCATTAAATTTTTTGAAGGAAGCAGGAGTTAGAGTCGTAAAGCTAGACGATGAAAAGAAAACAATAGGGGAGTGGTGTCAAAAATTAGATATGGACATATTTACTTATGAGGGATTCAATAGAGAAGACCTTGATTTATTTGAAAGAAAATTCAGTAGAGCAGATTTTCTAAAAAATGTTGCACGTTGCTCAATGATACATGTTACACCAAATATATATAATGAACTTGAAAATTATAAATTATCAAAAGGGGGACATTTAAATGATTAAAATTTATACTGTTTACAAGAAAGATACTAAAGAGAAGTTAGAGTATAGGTTAACTGAGCATGAGGTTGACACCTATATCTTTGAGCTCGAAAATAACGACAGATTAAATGGTATTCATATCGAAGATGCTTATGAAGTAAAAGAAGAAGAGATGGACCTACCTATCAAAATGGGCTTATCGTCACTTACTAATACTATCTATATGGGAGAGACAATAATAGAAGATGACTCTGAAATTTGGCATAACAAAATAGACGTAACAGACCAAGCATTAACTATAGTATTTGAGCATCTTTACAATAAAGCAAAAGAGACAGGACATTTTGAGATGTATTTAAAGGGTTATGGTAAATTAGCATTTGATATTGATAATTACACATCATCAATAGATAAAAGTGAAGGTAGAGTAATAAAAAGATTAAATAAAGAAAAGGGGCAATATGATACAGTAATTTTTGAAGATTTAAAAGATGGAGATATATTTCAAGTATATGATAATGAAAAGTTACATATAGACGAAGAGGGTTATGATACATGGAAGGCAGTATCAGATCCATATCTTTATCATCCAGGAATATTAACTATAGATGTGGATTTCGTAAAAAGAGGAGGTTAAAGCTTTGAAAAAGTGTGGGGGAATATACAATGTGTTGGCATCAAAAAATGTGGGACCTAATAATATATCAAAGATATATTTAACAAAAAGAGTTGGGGAAAAAAGTGATACTATAACCTCAACAATAGATAATCCGATTATCTATTTAAGTTACAAAGAATCTATTAATAATTCAATAATATTAACCTTGAAGCCTAACAGAGTAAGAAAGTTTTTAATAAATCTAGCAAGTAAGCTTAATTTATATTCTTTGGAATTTTATTTATTAGCTTATAAAGAAGAGCTCGAAGTTGTTATAGCGGGAAGTATATATAAAGTTCCAAAGGGAAACTTGTATTACGGTTATAATCATATTCACTTAGAGAAAAATCTAATAATCTAAAAAAGGATGGTGTTCGCATATGATGGAGAAGTATGGCGTTGAGAATGAAAAGTTACCACCAACTAAAGAGCAATGGGATGAAATTAATTTTCTTTACAGAAATGGCTGTGAATTTAAGTTACCAAAAAGTAGACAGGAAGCGGAAGATATTTTAGAGAAGTTTGCTAAAAAGGGTGATTAAGAATGATTAATGAATTTGATTTATTAAAAGATTGTAAGAAAACTTTAGATGAATTAAAAGAATCTATTGAGGGTAAAGGGTTAACAGAAAAATCAACAGCAAAACAAAGATCATACATTTACGGATTATGTGAACAAACGGGTGTAGACGTAAGAAAGTATAACATGAAAGACTTAAGTAAAGGTGAGGCATCAGAAATCATAGAAGAGTTGGAGTCCTTAAGGGACTTCGACTCTGATGATTTGGATTTATTTTAATAGACGGAGGCTTAAACATGGAGAAATTTAAACTAAAGAAAAACATAAAAATAACAAGAACAACAAAGCTTTATGAACTACCGCTTAAATATTTAAGTAAGAATTCAAAGTTTGAAGAAGGCACAGTTTCTTGCAACAAAAAAATAATGAGAAAATATATAAGCCTTTTAAATGAGGATACTTCAATATTTCCTTCTGGAACTAAAGTTAACTTTAGAGCTATGATTTCAAAAAAAGAAAGAGCACTAAAGAAAAATGGAAGTCCTTACATTTATATAGAAGTTAATGATGGAGAAGGTGTTATCGGATCTCCTATCTGGACAAATAACTTTAGAGTTTATGAGTCAGGAAATATAACTTTAAAAGATTTCGATGATTTAAGTATTGGTGATGTAGTAGATATATCTGGAGATTTGTCGTTTTTTGATGAAAAGCCTCAAGTTCAAAATCCAGAATTTACAGTTATAAAAGAATTAAGTAAAGTAGATTACTTAGATAAGTATGAAATAGATTTCGAATTTGAATTATTATTAAAAATTATAAATGAACTTCCAGAACATTATTCAAGGTTTGCAAAAAGAGCCTTAGGATTAGATGGAGACATAGAAAAGTGGGTAAAATTTATGATAGCTCCTGCAGCAAAAAGTCATCATCATGCTAAATTAGGAGGATTATTCTTACACACTTTAGGGGTTGCTACAAATATAATAAGTATAAGGGATTCATATGATGATAAATTCCATTATGCAAGAGCTGCCTTAAAGGGCTCCATTGCTTCTGATAAAATAAACTACGACAGACTTATCTTAACTGCAATCCTACATGACTTCATGAAGATTGAAGATTATAGTAGTCTAAATAACTTTGTAACTATGATGAATCATATAAAAGAAAATGAATCTTTTATAGAAGAAGAATATGAAGAAAATGATAAACATAATAAGTGCGACCATATTCCAAGAGGAGTAGCATATATTCATGAAATAAATAAAGAACTAGATAATATTTTAAGCAAAGAAGAAGTGGATAGCATTTGTTATTCTATGTTATCTCATCATGGTCAATGGTCTCCATATTCTCCAAAATCAATAGAGGATTTACTACTTCACTTAGCGGATATGATTGATTCTAAGATATATAAGTTTAATGAGACAGGGGCGATTTAGATGGTATGGCCAAAGTTAGTTGATTATATGCCTAATGACCCCATAGATAGCACAATGTATTATGTTAGATCTTTAAGGAAAGCTTACATTTATAAAAAAGATGATGGTTTTATAGAAATTTATAGTGATGCAAGTTTATATCACAATAAAGTTCTTAATAATTACAGAGACATTAGACGGAGGGATTGTATAAATCTAAAAATAACTGATTACTATATAGTAGCATATAAAGTAGATTTACCAAAGAGTGCATATATGGGCCATTTATATTATTGTTCACAAACTAATGAAATATATGTAGGAGCAGGAATAGGAAATCCTTTGGTATTGGCTAGCCCAGTAAAGAGTAAACTTAGAAAATGTATAGATTGGATTAAGGCTAAAATTAGAAAATGGAGTGATAAATAAATGGCCACCATACGATTTAAAAGAGGTAATAAAAAAGATTTACCAAAATACGCACAAGAAGGAGAGCCTTTATTTTGTTTAGATACTCTTGAGCTTTATATCGGAAGAGGCGATAAAAAGTCCACAAGAAGAATAGGCATTATAGACCCTGAGGGTTTTGAATCAATTCATAAGTATTACAGAGGCTATATATCAAAACTATATAATATTAAAGGAGATTATATAGTAAAAGATTCATTTACGCAGGAGGGATATAAAATTATGTACGCTATACATGTAGGCAGTACAAAAGATTTGCCTGAGCATGCAGAAAAAGGTACATTGTATTTTTGTGATGAGACTTGCTATTTATATAAGGGTATGGGTAAAAATGAAGGATTAAAAATAGTTAGAAAGGTTAGTTTATTATCTAAGATTAAAGAGTTCTTTAAAAACAGTTATTACAGAATTAAAAATATAAAAGAAAAAATGAGGAGAAAATATGGAATCTAATAATGTAAATAGCAAATTAATAATATTAAGGTCGAGATCAGGAGATTGGGAAGCAGTTTATGTAAATGATAAAAAAGATGACGAGGGTCATAAGTTGGATTCTTATTATTGGTTTTCATTAGGCCAAAGATTCCCTAACATTGCATGGGGTGACGAAGATGATATCGAATTTTATGAAGTTGATCATGAAAGAGCTGAAGAGGATGGAGTAGAGTCTTTTCCTGATGATTTTAATGATTTATTGGAGAAGTATTATGATTGATAAAATAACTTACTTAGGAAGAATTGAAGCATATCATCAAGAAAGTGACCTTTTTGAATGTAAATGGTGTAATACTACCTTTTTTCATCCAGCAATGCAAAAAGGTTTAAGAGAGAAAGTTAAATGTATGAGTTGTGATTTAGATGATAGTATAACTTTAAAAAGAAGAATAGGAGCTTTAATACTAGCTATAATATTAATTATTTAAAAAGTGAGGAGAATTAATATGCATTTAAACGAGTGGCTAAAAGAAGGTAAAAGAATTTACGGCATTGATTATGCTAACTGGAAATTTGTATGCCCTAAGTGCGGTAAAGTTCAAAGTGTTAATTCTGTTGTAAAGGAAGTAGGACGTAAAACTTTTAATCCAAAAAGAAAAGACTTTGCAGGAAATACACTTCCTTGTGTTTATCAAGAGTGTACAGACTTTGATTGTGATTATGCTTCAACTGAAGAAAAAGAAGAATCAAAAGGTTTAATTAAATTAACAGGTGAATCAGATGAAGGGGAAGAAACAAAATTATTAGTATTTGAATTTGCAGACAAGGAGTAGATAAAAATGGATAAGATTAAAATAAAAAAAAGCAGTTGCGCCGATACAAGAACTTGTGATTGGAGCAAAGTCACAAAAGATGAATTATTGATAAATTCTTACCAACACATAAAGGATGTAATAAAAGGGATTGAGTTTTTATCATTATTATTAAATAAAAGGGCTTTGAATCACGACAACACTAAGTTGTCACATATAGACCAATTCCACGAAGATTTCAAAACAGGATTTAGTAAAACTGATTGGTGGGAGATGCATCAAAAAAAAGAAAGACATCATTTAAACAATAAAGATTACATCCAAGACGATGTAGACTTATTAGATGTAATTGAACAAATTGTTGATGGCGTAATGGCAGGAATGGCAAGGAGCGGAGAATATAGAGTCGAAATTCCTGATGCTAATTTATTACTCAAAGCATATGAGAATACAACTAAAATTTTATTAAGTAATATAGAGGTAGATAATTTATAAAAAACAAAAACATAGACAATTTATTTTGAGGAGGTGAAGAAATGAATATAGAAAGAGCAAAAAAATGGGCTGAAAGAATAATGACCGCCGCATCAGAAGTGGCAACTGGAGATATAAAAAAGATAGAATTAGCTATCTATATGTTACCAATAATTTCAAATTCCCTAAGAAAAGAGATAGATTTAAGGGAAAATGAAAATGTATAAAATAAAAAAATAAAGTGTATAAGTTTTAACATATATCGTTATCAACTAAAATAAAGGGGGTAATATCTTTTGATTAAAACTCTAACAATAATGTCAGACGGCAAAGATTTATCGGATAGTTATAAAGTTTTGTTAGCCATAGATAAAAAATTAAAGTTAAAACTAGAAGATGAAAATAAAATTATAAAGATGGTTATTACATCTGAAGAAGACCTTTTAAGTTTATCTGAATTTATATTTAGTGATTTTATATATAATATGTGTGATAAAGTTATTAGCGGATATTATATAGATAAAAATTATATAAATAAATTAGATGACGGAGCTATGGACTTAGAAGATTTAAAGAAAGACAGAAGTTTTTTAATTGTAACATCAGTAAAGTGCGCTATTGATGACACACATTTTAAAAAAGAACTACTAGAAGATGTATTTAATAAATTAAAAAATCATATTGAAGATTTTGATATTTTAGACTTAGAAGGTTTTTATAAGTTTAGATTAAAAGAATATAAATATTATTTCTTAAGACTTATAAGCCGAGCATATGACGTAATGTTAGAGCAAAAATTAAGAGCTCTCCATAATAAAGAAGGCGAGAATATAGAGAAAATAAGTAATATTATTTTGGAGATGGAGAGTAATTTTATTTTGAATCAATATATTGGAGCTGGATTGGAGGAAGACTGTGACAGAATCAGGTGATTTATTTTTAAACTGTAGCTGTGGCAATAATACTTCATTTAAGATTTACAGGGTTGTCTTATCAAAGGAAGAGTATGTTCCAGAGAAAGGCGAGTTCGTTTTTTCTGAAGTTAAAGATTTGAAAGTAAAATACCAGATAATAGAATGTTTAATCTGTAATAAATTTATAAAAGTTCCAAAAGAATTTGATGTATTAGATTTAAAAGTAAAATATTAATAAAGGGGATATCAAAATGTATAATTATAAAGCTACTTTAGACAAAGTTATAGACGGAGATACAGTAGATTTGATAATTGATTTAGGCTTTGATATAAAAATAAAACAAAGAGTGAGATTGTTAGGAATAGACACCCCAGAATTAAGAGGTAAGACTGAACTTGAAAAGCAAGCAGCATTAATATCAAAAGAAAAAGTGGAAGATTTATTAGAGGGTAAAGAGATATTCGTATCATCAAAAAAAGAAGGTGCAGATAAATATAACAGATATTTGGCAGAGATATTTATAGATGATATGAATATTAATAAGTATTTACTAGATAATGGTTATGCAAAAGTGTATAACGGAGAAGCTAAGAGCGAATGGTCTAATGAGGAGCTTAACCTAATAACTAAAATAGGTGAATAAAGTTTTTTCTTAATTTATAAATATCTCTAGAGGCGTTTTCATCTCTAGAGATATTTATAAATAAGCGGGGGATTATGATGATAATAACAATAGAAATTGTGGGAAAAAAAGTAACATTAAAAACAAATGTAAGAGGAAGAAAAGTAGAATTTGGGTTTAAAAGAAAAAGTTCAACAATATGGGCTCAATGTTTAGATAGACATTTAGATGATTATAAGAATATATTATCAGAAGATGAATATGAAGCCCTAGAATATATTGACCTAATAAAACTCCAGAGAGCTTTTGAATCAAATTAACATTTTAACGTAAAGGGGTGTGGCATAATGAATATTTTTATATTTATTTCATCTATTCTTGTTTTTATTATTGTTCTTCTCTATATAGTAATGGACATAATTAAATTTAATAAAGAGATAAAGGAGGAAGATGAAAGGTTCAAAAAGCAATTAAGGGATTTATCTAACAAAAAATAATAAGGAGATGATAATTATGAGTGAAAACAGACTAAACAAAAAAACAATTTATGATGAAAGATTAACTCAAATTTTAGGAGAGGATTTCTCAAATGCAAAACTAGAGACGGTAGCTCCGTTTGAAAGAATGGTAAGTTTTGATGAGAATATAACAAACTTCAATAAAGTAAGGGAGAAGGCTTGGGATATTGAAAGTAATAGCTGTGATTTTAATGTAAATCTAAAAGATTTATATATAAATAAAGATATGCGGTTAGCTGACAATAGAAATAAAATGCTTTTCGATTTTAGTCATTGGAGTCTAAGTCAATTCTGTTCATCACTTGATATACCTGCAAGATATATAAAAAAGTGTATGGTCGAAGATCCTGAATTAGCAGTTGATAATCTTAATACTTGGCTAACTAGGGCTAGTGATAAAGAATGCCTTTTAAGGACAACGAGTAATCGTCTATCAGGATTTTTAAGTAATAAATACACTATATTTGAAGACACAGATTTGATGGATATAATACACAACTCCCTTAAAAAAGAAGAAGAGTATATTGTAATGGAACATTTGATAACTCCTGAAATACTTAACTTAAGAATAGTAAGATCTAGACAGTTAAATATTGCAGGTGAAGATTTAAGTGTCGGCATAAATGTTAGGAATTCACGAGTAGGTAAATCTAAAGTAGACATTGAGCTTTTAATTTATAAGTGGAAATGTACCAATGGCATTATATTTGGTGGAGGCGTTGAGACATATTATAGTAAAAGGCACACTGGTATAGATAGTGAAACTATAGCATCTGAATTTAGTAGGATAATGTCGGATATGCCAAAAAATATTGAACTTATAAAAAGTAAAGTTGAAACTTTAAGAAGTACAAAAATTAATGAGAATATATTGGAGAAATTTGTAGATAAATTTGAGAAAAATAAATTTGCAAACTCAGCTATGACTCAAAAGATATTAGCCTCAATGCCTAAATATGAAGATACTGGTTGGGGATTTGTAAATGCCATGACTGAAGTTGCACAGGAATATAATATGGATACAAGAGAAAGAATCGAAAAGTATGCAGGTCAACTACTTACAGCATAGTAGAAGCTTGCATGTTGTAGCTTGCATGCATGCAAGCTACAACAAATAATAAATGAAAGTGGTGATAATATTCATGAAAAAAATATTGAAGATTAATATAAAAAACTTTCAATCGCACAAAGATTCAGTAATTAGCTTTGATAATTTTACTGTTATTAATGGTCCAACTGATAATGGTAAGTCAGCAATAATAAGGGCTATTAAATGGTGTCTTTACAACAGCCCCGACGGAACTAATTTTATAAGACATGGAGAGAATACTGCAGATGTTACTGTTTACTTTAGCGATGGAACAAGTGTAAAAAGAGTAAAGGGTAAAAAAGAAAATTATTATATACTAGCTCATCCTGATGGCAAAGAGTTACAATTAGAAAATTTTGATAGAGGTCCTGTATCTGAGGTGGTAAATTTTCACAAAATGTACGAGGTTGATTTGTTTGGAAAAAGGCAAGCCTTAAATATCTGTGACCAACTATCTGCTCCATTTTTCTTGTCCAACTCTCCAATAGAAAGAGCTCAAATGGTAGGTCAGATAGGAAACACTGAAGTTATAGACTTTGCTATAACTGATACTTTATCTGAGATAAGAGATAAGAAGTCATTACTTAAAGTCTACCACAGAGATTTACTAGAAGTAGACTCAGAGCTTCAAAACTATACAGATTTGCATTTGATGGAAGAGGATTTAAATAAAACTAAGCTTATAAAAGAAGATACTTTAAAACTTGTTTTTGAGCTAAATAAACTAATTAAAAATAAAAACTCCCTATTTACACTTTATGAAAATAAGAAAAAATATGAAGAGATATTAAAGAGTGAAAGTGATATAAACAGTGGACTAGAAACTATAAATGATATTTTAAATGAATATCATGAATATCAAAAAGTTTTGAGAAATAATTCAATTTTAAAATGTAATATTGAGAGAAAGGAAAATCTTGAAGAAGTAGTAAGTATAGCTTCTCATAAGGAAATAGAAGATTTTATAAATGGATTAAGTGTAATAGATGAAAAAATTAAATACTCAAAATCTTTAAAAGTATTAAAATTAAATATTGAAAATCAAGAAAAGACTATAAGTAAAACAAAGGCAATAATAGAAGGGGAAGATGATATTAAAAATACTATAGATAAATTAGATATTTGTAAGGAAAAAATATCTTGTCTAATTAATTTAAGTTATAAAGGAGAGTTATTTAAAAAGGCTATTGATAGAAAATTAAAGGGTCGAAAAGTTATAGAGGATTTAGATGTTCAATATAATGATGCATTAGAAGAGTACAAAGAGAAGCTTTTACAAAATCCTCATTGCCCATTATGTATGTCAAAAATAAATAAAGAAAAAATTAATAATATAAAAATAGTATAAGAAATAAAATGTGATGGTATTATTTTTTTACCATCGAAATATACCAATTATAACTCTAAGTAATTTATTTTAACGAAAAAGGAGGAAATATTTATGTTTGAAGGTTTACCAGATTTATTGACTGTAAAAGAGGTTCAAGATGCACTAAGGTTAAGTCGAGCAAGAGCTTATGAGCTTGTTAGCACTGAAGATTTTCCAGTAATGAAAATTGGCAGGAGCCTTAGAATACCGAAAGACTTGTTAGTTAATTGGCTCGAAAATTCAATGGATTTTTTAAAGGAGGATTATGACTATGAAGACACTTACAACCTTAAGCGATGCAGGTAGTGTTAAAATTGGGAACGATAACTTTAGTGTCTTAATACCTAATGGGTATGGAGATGGAGACACTAAAGTTATCATAGTATCTAATATAGATTGTGAATCATTTAAAAGTTTTAAGTTTTTCACATCAATTAAAGGGAATATCAATATTTATAATTATGATTGTGACTCACCTTGTTTAGAGTCTAAAGTTATAGAAACTATAAAGGGGTGGTATGGAGTTTATTATAAGGATGGCACTGTGTTGTTTGAAAAGTGGGATAGATAAGTGAGGGGGATTATTAAATGAATAAAAAAAAATATTGTATTAGCTTAATTAGTTTTGAGGGTAGCTCAGACATAGATATAAGCTTAACGGATAAAGAGTACACTTTAATTAAAGAAATTGAAGTATTAAGTGAGGAAAACAGAACTTACAGATGGATGCCGATTTTAAATATCTCAGAAAAATTACCAGTTATAGATAAAGTGCTTACTAATGTTAAATTAGAAGCAGAGGTCACAGCATGGCAGTTGTTAGGTATTCATGGCAATGTATCTTACAGGTTAGCCAGAAAAAATCTACACCCTAAAGAACTAAAGAAAATATTAGATAAAACTGAAATGCCTGGGATTGGCATGGCGACTAAACTTGCAGTTAAAAATTTTACAGAATCTGATTATGAAAAATTTGATAAAGAAGTTGAAAAATTAATGAATGAAGAAAGTTGGACATGGAAATTATCCAGATGGCGTTTTGGTTCGGGGAGTGATTGTTCTTGTGGTGAATATATATGTAAAAAAGAGAAATTAATAAAGAAACATGTGGACTGATTTTGCTGACGTCAGCAAAACGATTATATGAAACGAAAACGCTAATTCGTTTCATAAGTAATTTTTTAAGAAACGAAAATCTAAATTTGTTTCATATGGAGGTGAAAAATGAAAGTTGTAGAATGGAACGCATGGTGTCCTTTTGAGATAGGAGATAAGGTGATGATAGAAGGTGGACTTGGCCCTTATGAAATTACAGATATAGCAACAACACATTACGCAAGGTCAGGTAAAACAGTTTTTATGTATGAGTTAAATAATAATGGTTATTATCAGCAAATGAAAATATTAGATAAATCAGATAAGGGGGAAACATGAAATTATGTGTAATATGCGGTGATGAATATCGAGAGTCAAGAAGTGACCAAAAATATTGCAAGGTATGTGGTAAAGACCCAGAGCGATACAAAAAACATTATGAAATAGCGACATATATAAACAAGAAAAATGCAGGTGACTTATACAAGGTTATGGAGCAAAATTGTCAAGAGTGTGGCAAGAAAATATTATCTACATACCACAGAACTTTTTGTGGTACAGTTTGCATGGAGATACACAGAGCAAAAACAGCTAAATGCCCAATATGTAATAAATTATTGGCAGAATATAAAAGGAATACTGGTCGTGGTTTTTGCTCTGAAGATTGTAAAAAAATATATCAACTAAAAAAAGCAAAAGAGAATGGAGATTATATACCATGTGAAGTTTGTGGAAAAGAATTTATAAGAAAAAATTATTCTAATAGATTTTGTAGTAGAGATTGTTTTTTAAAGCATTGTGAGCAAAATAAACCACCTCCTACCCCAAAACGTATTGAAAAAAGAAATTGTTTAATTTGTGGAAAGGAATTTATTTGTGAAGGAAAAAACTTTTCAAAGAAATTTTGTACGAGGGAATGTAGTCACGAAAATGCAAGAATAGAAGGTAGAAAGAAGAAGGAGGAAGCAAAAAAACAGCTTAAAGTAAAAAGGGGATTACATTTATGCACAACTTGCAAAACAGCATATATGGATTGTGAAAGAATGACAAGTAATTTTAGATATATGCCTAAAGGTGCAAAGCGAAAGAATGTCGATAATAAATTTATTATTGTATCGTGTCCAAAATATACAGAGTAAGATGTGTGGAGGTAGTAAAAAATGTGTGGAGGTGAAAAATGACTAACTATGAAAGAATTAAAAATATGACAAAAGAAGAAATAGTAGAGTTTTTAGAAAAAGTTGTACCTAATATAGGTAGTTTATGGTGTAATAATTTTTGCGATTTAAGAGAAGATGAAAATTTTCTTTGCACCATTCCAGATGATAAGTCATGTCCTTACCTAGATGATAAATTAGTTATTGGCAAATGGTTGGAGGTTGAGAATAAAGATGGTTAAGAGATATGGAAGCGTTTATCGTGGAGAAATAATTCAACTAGCAGAAGTAAAAGATGGTGATTATGTGAAATACAAAGATTATGAGGAATTACAAAAAAAACATAATTTTACTTATAGCAGAAATATAGAATTTCAAGAAAATATATTTTATTTTCTTTGTAAAAATAAAGAACTAAGAGAATACAATAAGCTAACAGAAACTTTATTAAAAGGTGCAGAAATATCAATTCATAATTTAGAAAAAGAAAACGAAAAACTAAAAAAAGAAATAGAACAATTTAAAAATACTATTGAAGATAAAGTACCATGCAGTAATTGTGGAGAACAAATGATTTATATTGACAGATATATTTGTGATAAGTGCGAAAATCAAATGAATAATATAACAAAATTTACTCAAAGAAATTTATAAGGGGGGTAGAGGAGTGACTAAGAGATATGGAGATATAATTAATACGATTGACGAATCACCGTATGGTAGATTTGTCAAATATACAGATTATGAAAAACTGCAGAAATTCTGCGAAGATATTATTAGCATTAATATATCAAAAGAAAACCAACTAAAAAAAGAAAATGAAGAATTAAAAAAAGAAAATGAAAGACTAATAGAAAGACTTGAGATAAGCCCGCAAGGTGACGATAGAATTGATGCATTAAGATATGCTAATGATTTTTCAAAACATGATATTGCAGTTTTAAAAAATAAAAATGAAGAATTGTTAAAACAACAAAAAAAATATCAAGAATATAAAGAAAAAGAGCGTAAGCGTAAAGCAAAATGGTATCAAAAAAATAAAGACAGGGTAAATGAGCACAATAGAAAATGGTATCAAGAAAATAAAGAAAAGGTAAAAGAAAAAAGAAAAGAATATTATTTAAAAAAATGTGCAAAGGCGAAAGGGGATTAATATGGAAAACGGATATACGGAACAACAACTTAAAAGTTTAAAAGGTATAGAGGAATATGATTTTGAAACACTAAAAAATATTATAAAAAGGTTAGAAAAAGAAAATGAAGAATTAAAAAAAGAAATAAAATTTTTAAAAAGCAGTACATTGAAATTATTAGATCAACTTGAGAGGTAGAAAATAAAAAACTTAATCACAGCAGAAGCGAAAGGGGATTAATATGAAAAAAATGAAAGCGATGTTAGCACAGCCTATGGCAGGAAAAACTGAAGAGGAAATAGTTGTAACGAGAGAGAGGGCAATAAAAGTGCTCGAAGAAAAAGGATATGAGGTTGTTAACACTTTATTTACTGATGAATGGTGTAGCAAGGTAGAGGAATGGTATCAAGAAAATAAAGAAAAGGTAAAAGAAAGACAAAAGGAATATTATCTAAAAAAACGTGTAGAGGTGGAGAAATGATAACTAGAAATGAAATAAATAAATTAAAATTAAATTCCCTAGATTTACAAATATTTTTAGATGACTTATTTTTAGAGTGCAAGAATGAATATGAGGTTGAGTGGTTACGAAGTGAATTGATTCAACATGTTGATTGTGCAAGTGATGAAAGAGTAGAAAATATGGAAGGCGAAAGGGGATTAATATGAAAAAAATGAAGGCAATGTTAGCACAACCTATGGCAGGAAAAACTGAAGAGGAAATAGTTGTAACGAGAGAGAGGGCAATAAAAGTGCTCGAAGAAAAAGGATATGAGGTTGCTAACACTTTATTTACTGATGAATGGTATAGTCAAGACAAAATGGAAGAACGAGGCGTTGTTCAAATTCCTCTATGTTTTCTTGCTAAGTCACTCGAAAACATGAGTCTTTGTCATGCTGTGTATTTTTGCAAAGGATGGGAAGACGCAAGGGGTTGTAAGATTGAGCATGAGGCAGCAGTAGCGTATGGTTTAGAAGTTATTTATGAAGAATAAAATGAGCTATCTTATGTTGAGTGACCTCATTAAACTTATTTGCACAATTTTATATTTAATTATATTTTTAATTTCAATAGGTTATCTTATTGGTAATTTGATTCGTATTTTTTTATATTAAATAATCATTTGTATGAATGGGGATCTAAAAAAATAAAGGAGGTGTAAGTCTTGAGCTTTGTTCATTTGCATGTTCATACAGAATACTCTTTAGCAGATTCATCACTTAGAGTGAGAGAATTAGCTAAAAGAACTAAAGAGATGGGTATGGATTCTATTGCAATTACAGACCACGGATTTTTATATGGAGTAGTAGATTTTTATAAGGCATGTAAAAAAGAAGGTGTAAAGCCTATCATAGGAATTGAAACTTATGTTGCTCCAAGGTCTAATTTAATGAAAATGGCAAAACTAGATGATGCAAATTACCATCTAGTTTTGTTAGCTAAAAATAATGATGGTTATAATAATTTAATTAAGATTGCATCAGATGCTGCAATAAATGGATTTTATTATAAACCAAGAACTGACAAACATAAGCTAAGAGAATTTAGTAATGGTTTAATTGCTCTCAGCGCATGCATAGGTGGAGAGGTTCAAAAGTTTTTATTAAAATCCTTAGAAGATAGTATTCATTATGAAACAGCTAAAGATATAGCACTTCAATATAATGATATATTTGGTCAAGGTAATTTTTATTTAGAACTTCAAGACCATAAGATGGAAGAGCAGATACAGGTAAATAGACTACTTTTAAAACTAAGCAGGGAAACTAATATACCTTTGGTTTGCACTAATGACTGTCATTATCTAGAAAGAAAAGATAGTAAGGCTCATGATATATTAATGGCAATACAGGCTAAGACAACAATTAAAGATACTAAAAGAAAAATGTATCCATCTGATGAATTTTATTTAAAAAGTCCAGAAGAAATGAAAAATATATTTGGACACATTCCAGAAGCAATAGAAAATACTATCAGGATTTCTGATATGTGTAATGTTGAGTTTGAATTTGGAAAAACTAAACTTCCTCACTTCGATGTTCCAGAAGGCTACACTCCAAAATCTTATTTAGAAGATTTAGTTTATAAAGGTGCTAAAGAATTATATGGAGAAATAACAGATGAGATAAATGAGAGGATTCAATTTGAATTATCAACTGTAGAAAGAATGAACTACATTGATTATTTCTTAATAGTATGGGATTTTGTAAGATATGCCCGAGAAAGGAAAATATTGGTAGGCCCAGGCAGGGGTTCTGCGGCAGGCTCTATAATGGTTTATTGTTTATATATAACAAGGATAGACCCACTTAAATATAATTTACTATTTGAAAGATTTTTAGATCCAAGTAGAATAAGCCTTCCTGACGTTGACATTGATTACCAAGATGACCGAAGAAATGAAGTAATAGAATATATTGTAAATAAATATGGTAGAGATAGCATTTGTCAGATAGCAACATTTGGCACTATGGCGGCAAGAGCTGCTATAAGAGCAGTAGGTAGAGCATTAGATTACTCTTATGCAAAGCAAGACTCTACAGCTAAAATGATACCGATGGAGCAAGGAATAACGATAGAGAAGGCATTATTTGTCAATCTTGATTTAAAGCAAAAGTATGATACAGAAGAAGATACAAGAATACTTTTAGATAATGCTATCGCTTTAGAAGGTCTTCCTCTTTATATTGGAACTCATGCTGCTGGAGTTTTGATAACAGACAGTAAAGGTGTTAATGCTCATGTGCCAACTTGTATGACTGACAAAGGAATTGTAAGTCAGTTTACAATGAATATCTTAGAAGAGTTAGGCCTTTTAAAAATGGACTTTCTAGGCCTTAAAACTTTAACAGTTATAAGTGATACTATAAAGTGGGTTAAGAAGAATCATGATGTAGATATAAGCTTAGATGAACTCTATAAGTGTCAAGATGATAAACCTCTACAAGTTATAGGCGAAGGTCACACTTTAGGTTTATTTCAAATTGAGGGACAAGGTATGACTGAGTTTATGATAGAATTAAAGCCAAAAACCCTTGATGAATTAATTGCCGGTATATCACTTTATAGACCGGGTCCAATGGATTTGATTCCTAGCTTCCTCTCCAATAGAAGAAATGAACAGAGAATAGAGTATGACTTTGAAGAATTAAGACCTATCTTAAAAGATACTTATGGAATACTTTGCTATCAGGAACAATGTATGAGAACTGTAATAGCTTTAGCAGGTTATCAAAAACATCACTCTGATAGTTTCAGAAAAGCTATAAGTAAAAAGAAAGCTGACTTAATAGAACTTCATAGAAACTATTTTATTTACGGAAGAGAAGAAAGATATGAAGATGGCAAGCTAATCGAGGATGCTATTCCTGGTGGAATTAAAATGGGTCATAATGAAAGTGATTTAAGGAAGTTATATGATAAGATGGAAGAATTTGGTAAATATGCCTTTAATAAAAGCCATGCAGCAGCTTATGCAGTTATAGGTTATTGTACAGCTTGGCTTAAGTATTATTATCCTGTTGAGTTTATGGCATCTTTAATTTATTCTATAAATAAAGATAAGGATAAAGTTTCTCAATATATAAATCATTGTAGAAAGGACTTGGGTATTAAAATCATTCCTCCAAACATAAATACAGGAAGTTTAGAATTTGTTCCATATAAAGATAAGATGATATCATTTTCACTTCTTGTTAAAAATTGCAAGGAAGAAACTATAAAATCAATTTGTGAGTTAAAAGATAAGATAGAAAATATGTTTGACTTTTTTAAAGTGCATATGAATAATATTGATAAAAGCTCTTTAGAAGCCTTGATATCAATTGGTGCATTTGAAGACTTTAATATTAAAAGGTCTCAATATTTAGCCGCAGTAGAGGATATAGTAGATAAACTATCTAAGGCAAAAAATTCAAAGAAAAGATTACAAGAGCCAAAGACAACAAATAGAAAGCCTAAAGATTTTATATTTGAAGAAAAATTTCCTTTAGATGAATTAATTCCTGATATTAATGAGTTCCCTAAAGATGTTATATTAAGACTTGAGAAAAAATATTTAGGAGTATATTTATCTGGTCATCCACTAGATAAATATATGTATGCAGTCTCAAACATATCTAACTTTAAAGCCTCTGACTTAGATTATATTGTAGATGAAGAAACAGGTGCTATAATGATGTCATCTAATAAAATATCTAATTATCAGCAGGTTAAATTTATAGCTGTATTAAATAATATTAAAGTTTTAACTACAAAGAAAAATCAATTGATGTGTACGGCAGAAGTCGAAGATTTAACAGGATCTACTAAGCTTTTAATATTTCCTGACCTTTACGCTAATATAAGTTCTAAATTAGAGAAAAACGAAGTATATGAAATAACAGGAAGATTAAGCATAAAATCTGACGAAGCTCCCTGTGTTATGTGTGAAGACGTGGAGGTAATATCTAAAGCATTAGTAAAAAGAATAATTGTAACAGTAAATAATGGTATAGAAGCAAGAGATGTTATTGACTACATTAAAGAATCTGACTCATTAGGATATACTCCAGTTTATATTTTATATGACTCTTTTAAAGTGTTATTGAAAAAGGAGTATTGGGTTGATTTGGATTTCTTTAGAGATTACCTAAGTAAGAATCCTTTAAACTGTGAGGATATACAAATTTATGAATGGTGAGGGGAGATTGTAAAATGAACATCACAGAAAAAGACATTTTAGCCGCGAAGCAAAAAGCTCTTAATCTAAGAGACAAAATCATTCAAGCAAAAGCAACATATGATGAGGTTTTAAAAAATATCGAAAATTGTAAAAAAGAACTTTTAGATTTAGGAGTTGAAGTTGATGAGGATTTAAGTGTTATAGATGAAAAGATAACTAAAATGGAGGAAGAAATAGAGAATCTTTATAATTTAGCTGAAGAGAAAATTAAAAAATGGACCTTATAAAATTTTCAAGATTGTAGTATAAGTAATAAAAGAGACGAAATAGTTTTTTCGTTTCTTTTATTACTGATTTTTGGAGGGATTAAAATGAATAGTGTGAAAGCAAGTTTTTTTATTGAAACAAGAGTTGATGGAAGTGAAATTTTAAAACAAATTGAAACAGCGGGTAGAATATGTTATAAAAGTGAGGATAAAATAACAGCTACTTCGGCTAAAAGATTTGTTAAAAGTATTATTGAAAAAGGACATGAGTCCGTATTAGAGCATGCAAATGTTACAGTTAGAGTTATATGTGATAGGGGAGTATCTCATGAGATAGTAAGACATAGGATGGCAAGTTATTCACAAGAAAGCACAAGATATTGTAATTATCATAAGGATAAATTTAATAATGAATTAAATTTTGTCACCCCTTGTTTTTGGTCAAGATATGATGATGATAATGATAAGCTTGTTATATGGCTTGAGACGATGTCATATATCGAAACACAGTATATGAAGCTAATTGAGTTAGGAGCCAAACCAGAAGAAGCTAGAGCGGTACTACCTAACTCCTTAAAGACTGAGTTATCTATGACTATGAATTTAAGAGAATGGAGACACTTTTTTAAACTTAGAACAGCAGTAGGTGCTCATCCTCAAATGAGAGAAATAACAATACCAATGCTTGAAGATTTCAAAAGATTAATACCAATAATATTTGATGATATCGAGGTGATTAGAGATGGTCAGCGTCCAAGAACTAGAGAAGATATTAGAGAAAATGAATCATCAATTTATAGTGAGGACAACGGAGAAGAAGCAACTTCTAAAGAAGAAGAATGAGTTAGAGGAAAGTATTAATGATATTGACATTGAAAGTTTAGAAAAATGTAATTTCTTACTTCAAAAAATGTCAGAAAAGCAAAGGGAAAAAGCTTGCATTAAACTACAGGAGCTTTGCACTTATGCTCTTCAATATTCATTATCAGATAACTATGAATCAATTATTGAAATTACAAAGTATAGAAATAAGCCAGCTGTAAATTTATATATTAAAAAAGTAGGCTCTGATATGAAAACTTCTCCTGAAGATAGTAATGGTGGAGGTATAGTTGACATAATAAGTATGGCACTTAGATTTGTAACAATGCAAATTTTAGAGCCACAAATAGATGGACCTATAATACTAGATGAGCCGTATAAGATGGTAAGTGAAGAACATATACCAATGATATCTAATTTTATAAAGAATTTATCAATTGATTTTGGAAGGCAAGTAATTTTATGTACACATAATAAGTTTTTATCTCAAGTTGCAGATAAGCAAATATTTGTAACAATGGGTGAAAACAATAACAGCATAGTTGGGGAGGAATAAGTAATGGGCTTGAATTTTTTATTTGAGGAGAGAAATGTTTTTGTTGATGAGAGGTTAGAAAGATTTGAAAGGTTAAAGAAAATAAGAGAGGAAAAGATAGCAGCAGAAAGTATATTTAATGAAGTTACAGATCCTGATGCTATAGATTTTGCAATACACATGATAAATGCTGTAGAGAGAAAGGAAGAATTATTAAGAAAGGAAGTGCGTTAAAATATGTTAATACCGGAGTTTGTACAAGACATTAAAAATGAAATATCAAAAAAAATGAAGCTTCAAGATAGGAGAGTTAAAATAATATCATCTATAAAAAATGGAGAGGCATACTTTTTAAGAGATGATTTAACAAAAGAAGATGAAGCAAAAGGTGTGCAACAGGTATTAAGATATTTAAATGAATTAGATGAAATTGATAATAGTATAAATGATATTGATGTAATTATAGCTGTTAAGCTTGAGTCATTTTTAGGTGATTCTGTTATAAAAGCTACAGCGCCTGAAAGAACCAACGATGCAGGAGATATTATTGAAAGGAATGATGTAGCGCTCACTCCTTTCAAGTCTTCGGACGCTTCATATATAGAACTTGTGCCTGATGATATTTGGTTTCTAAAGATTGTAAAAAAAGCATTAGCTGTAAAGAACGTAGAAATTATAAGTAAGGATAAATACTACAAAAAATAACATCGGAGGAAAACAACATGAAACGAAAACGTTCTAAACTTGCAAGGCAGTTAGTGAAATTTGTATTAAAAATAGCTGTGAGGATAGTAATACCATTATTAATTATGGCATGCGACCATTTATCAAAAAGTCTTTTTGGAAAACCTATAAACGAGGCACCCTGTTAGAACAGGCCAAATATCTAGCATAAGTAATAAAAGAGGGCGACCCACCTGGAAAGGGTAGCGCCCAGGTAGTAATAAATAACTATAGGTTGTAAGGAATCAATCGCGCTACCGGTGTACGAAGGTATACTGCCGACGACAGGATAATGAACCCTGCCAGTTGGACATTTTTTGGAGCTAACACCATGTAGCCCTACAGGGGCTATATGGTGTTTTATGTTTACCTTAAAAAATAGCATAAGATATAAAAGAAATAGTATTTATATTTTTTAAAATAAAATTTTATGAAAGGGTGTTATTTTTATGAACGAAAGATTACAAAGTATAATTGATTACACTAAAGATGCAAGTTTCAACTTTAACAAAGGAAACCATGAGTACCCAGGTCTTTTATTTAAGAGAAAGGAAACAGGAGTATCGATGTTAGCCATTTCAAAATGGTTTATCGCTGAAATGGAAAATACGGGCATTGAACCAGAAACTGAATTCTACAGTTTACATTATGGAAAATGGGTAAATCAGCATCCTTTTCCATGGAGTACAGATTATATGATAAGTGCATTTGATAGGTTTGAGATTATGGGTAAGTTCACTTTAAGGCTTAACAATGTTTTAAACCACATAATGCAGTTAGATAATTTTACTGAATGTAATGATGTGAAAGAAGAGTCAAGAATAATAATATCAAGATATCAACCAGAGGAAAATCGTCAAATTATTAGCTTTAAAGATATTGGTGGAATACTACAATATAAAATTGATATACTTCCAAAGCCATTTGTAATTTCAAATAATTCTGCTATTCCTCCTCAATACATAAAACCAGATACAAAGTATGTATGCGAGGTAATAGAAGAAAGAGAAGACGCTTATATTGTAAGCTGTTTGGAGCCATATGGAATAATAAGATTAGGTTTAAAGCATTCGCCTAAGGGATTTATACCTAGCGATATGGATGGAATAAATAGATTAAAAGGTATTCCTTTTAATTTAATACATTGCACAGATTTATTGGAGCCAAGAGACATAGATTTTCAGCCTATACATTTAAACTGTCTAATGTTCTTTCATTTAGCTAAAATGTTTACTATTTTAAATACAGAATTTATAGATGTATATTTTGGACCAGACCCAGGCAAAATAGATAGAGTTACTGGTAAAAAGCAGTTAGCTATAGTTATGCACAATGTTAAAAAATCAAAAGATGAGCCAACAATAAGAATTGCAATGCAAAGCTTAAATCAAGACTATGGTCCTCAAAGGAGTTAAGGGGTGGTAATTTTGAATAGTATTGAAATTTTCAAAAATCGAATAAATAAGACTTACTCAAAAGTAACTTATGAATATTTACTCGACAATGTTCTTTATTCAAAAAAGAATCCTGTAAAGCTAAGAGAAAGAGTTAGAGAACTTTATTATGATTTATTAGAATTCTCTGACACTCCAGATATTTATAGGATGGCTGAAATGATAGACGATGAAAATATATTTATAATTATAGAATTTTATAAAGATAAATATACAGAAGAGGAGATAGACAATGTAATAGCTAGTTATGACCATAATGTTGCTTGCATGTTAGATGAGTGGATTTATGAAATACTTCAAGATTGGGGATATTCTTGTTCTGGAGACCCTTTTTATATTTTTGAAAATAAAAATAATATAAATTTAAATCTTGTAGCTCAGAATGAATTGTTTGAAGGTTTTGATTAGAAAGTGGTGGTTTTATGAATATAGTAAAGCAAGAAACTGGTTTAAAAAAATATAGCAATTATCAAGAACACATAAATGCAATTCTGGAAAACATTATACTTTTAGATAGCCCAGAAGATAAAAAGCTTGTAATAGATAAATATTATGAGCTTTTGCATTCTAAAGAGAAATTGCCAGATTTTTCAGATTTACAAGAATATATTTTATATCATAATGAAGATATGTTCTGGGAAGCAGCAAATATAACATTCGCAAATGAGTATGATGGGCCTGATTTATTTAAAGATGAGTATGATGTTGATTCAACTATAGATGATATATCTTGGCACTACATGGAATGGATGGGATATTATCACTATGACATAGTTGCAAGGTTAGAGCACATATTAAGAGAAGAACGTCTTTCAGTAGCATTCACTGTTAATGATGAAATTTTTGAAAGTGAAAAATACTATGACCCTTGGCTTTATGGTGATGTAACTTTCTTAATGTCTAGTTGTCAGAATGAATTATTTGAAGGATTCATAGATGATGGGTGTGCATCATATGGCAGTTATTTAATATATTACGGTTCATATGAGGAAGGAGGTAAATCATGTTAGATATTGCAGTTAGAAATAATAGCTTAAATATTATTAATGATTCTTGGCAAGATGTAATTAGCAGTTTATTATTGGAGCTTATAATTTATAATCCGGCACCTTGTTATGAGGAAGAAAATAATAAAAAAATAATAGATGCATATTATAGAGCATTTGATATTCATGGAGGTAAAGTCGATATAGAAGATGTATTAAACGAAATATATGAATATAATTATGATATATTTATAAAAGTATCTGAGATTGAGGCAAGTTATGACCCAAACTTTTTTACTAGAAAAGATGATCATTTATATGAATCTTTAAACGACAAAATAATAGATAGTGCCGAAGGTTGGAATGAATGTTATTACTACGATAACTTCTTATACTTAGATGATTATGTAAAAGCTTTATTCTACCAAAATAGATTCTTCTATCTAAATCCATATAGCTCATCAGACTATATATATTTTAATGATGAAACAATAGTTTTTAATAATTGTCAAAATGAATTATTTGAAGATTTTGATAAAAATTATCTTGAGACACCCCACATTAGAAATGTAGATGATTTACCTCAAAGTATTGAAATTCAAGATTATCTTGATAACTATCATAATTCATATGATGTAACATAAAGGAGTTGATTAAAAATGAATAGTTTAGCAGTATATAATGAAAGCTCCTTATTATTTCATGAGTCATTCTACCCTTCCGATTTAGAGTACTATATTTTAAAAGCATATTCTGATGCAGTTCATGGAGCATATGAAGTGCCAGATTTCTTTGCTATTAATGAATTTTTTGATTATCATTTAAATTTTGCAAATAGGGATGTTTTTAATGTAGGCTCTTTCGGCTTGGATGTAAATAAATATGAAATGACTTTTGAATTAATAGAAGAAACCCTAGATCTTATGAGAGCATCATTTGTAAATATGTTAGGAGAAGAATTAAATAATTGTCAGAATGAACTATTTGAGGAGGAGTAAATTATGAATGAAATTGTAGACAAGTTTATTATGAAAGCGTACTTTACAGTTCTTAGGAACTCTCAATTCCCACCTGTACCATCAGTTCTTTATATGTTCAAAGATATTGTGGATAGAGATGCTGCAGATATAATATATCCAGATATTGATTTTAAAACAGTAAATGCTGAAGTTATTTTCGATGTACTTACAAGATACAGGTGTGCTCACAGTAATTTTGGTAATATATATTTTGACGCAAGAAATGTATTATTCTCAATTAATCCTTGCGACATAAATAAATTATTATTGCCTGAAAAAACTTCTATTAAACAATAAGAGAGATTTTCTTTAAATTAGTATTTATTTATTAAAAAAAATGTGTGTTATAATAATTTTATATTTTCTTAAAAGGGGCAATTAAAAAAAGAATAAAAACTTTAAATACTAATGAACATAGTACTTTTGCAAGAATTACTATGTTTTATTTACCATTTTTTTGGAGGTCATATATGAATAAACTAGAATGGTATGAACAAATTAATGACACTATAATTGGCGATATTGAAGAGTTTTATAGCAGTTTTTATTCAGGACAAGAAGTAAGTAAAGTTGGTTCAAGCTATAGACTTGAGCCATGTCCTATGTGCGGACACAGTAAATGTTGCACTGTTGGAGTTGCAGTTCATTGTTTTTCATGTAATTGGTCAGGAACACATATCAATGCTTGGTATGATTATGCAACTACAGTTCTCGGAATATCATTGTTTGATGCCATTCAAAAATTATCAAAATTTGCAAAGCTTCCATTTCCAAGTGGGTCCAAAGAAGATTTTGAGAGGTATCAAAAATTTCAAAGAAAGCAGGCAATTCTAAAGTCAGCAGAGTCATTCTATCACGATCAGCTTCTAAACTGTAATGAGAAATTTAAATTCAATGAGCAAGAATTAACTCCACTAAATTACCTGTTAACTATAAGAAAAAGAAAGATAGAATCATTAAAAGAATTTAAAGTTGGATTCTCATACAATTATAAACAATTAAGTAAAGACTTAAGGTCATCAGATTATTCAGATGATGAAATAAAAGAAGCTAAGATATGGGTACCTGAGGGATTATTTGTATTTTTCTATAAGCATCCAACAACAAAAAATATTATAAGGGTAAATACAAAAAATCCTTTTGAAATTAAAAATGTGGTTAGTGATGGACTTAAAAGAATAGAAACTGACGAAGTAATACAAGGTTTTTCAGTGGGAGAAAAAGCAATTTTATTCTCACCTAGATTCTCATTTAAAAAGCCATATGCAATAGTAGAAGGTGAACATGACATTATAAGTCTTACTGAGAATGGATGCGATAATGTATGTTGTATAGGTGGTAACTTAAAAAATGAAGCATATAACATATTAAATAAAACTGAAAGCACTATATATGCTTTATTTGATAATGATAAGAAGGGTAGAGAATATGAGGTTAATCTAAATAAATTATTTCCTGAAAAAGATATAAGAAGTATAAGATTGCCTGATGAATATAAAGACCCTGATGAATATTTTAAAGCTAATCCTGAACCTATGCCTTGGACAGAAATAATTAAAGATGCAAAAATTTTAGATACTGAAGATTTCAAATGTCATCACAATAATATAGAATTTTGGGTGTGTGAAAATAGATTTAAAAAATTAACATTTGAAATAAAGGCTAAAACAGATAAGAACTTTTTAGTGGGGCAAGTAAACTTATATGCTGACGGAAAACTTATCGACAGAGAAGATAATGTAGCTCTTATAAAATGTAAAACCAAAATGAAACCCATGAACTTTATATTAAGTGATAAAATAGATGAATATTTCAACAGTGACTTAGATAATAAGGCCATTGAGGAGCTTATAGATATTTACTGGTATTCATCTAGAAAACAAACTATTGAATCTATAATAGCAAAAAGAATATTTGAGTCTAACAATGATGAAGAAATAATAAATAGTATTAAAGTTAAAATGAAAAGCTATGGAGTTGATAATAACGATATAGTAGACTCAATTTTAAAAGAAGTAAATGATATGCAAAATAAGTCTATTGCTAGATATTCAAATATTCCTAAAATAAAAATAAGTCAATATTTCAATGTGCGAAATAATGATGCATACTTTTATTTCAATTATGTTAAAGATGATGGCGGTGCAAGAAGAAAACTTCCATTCTTAATAAGAAATGATAAGGCCTTAATAAGACTTGATTTATTAAGAAGGAAAGATGAGCAATGTCTAATTTTAATTGATAATAAGTACGAACTTCCTTTAGAGGTACCTAATGCATTATTTGATTTTGATGATTGTTCATTAACTCAAGATGTTGTGGAAGACTATATGGAAGGTGTTATTCCCAAAGATGAATTAGAGCCTGGATATCTCATAAAACAAATAGAAAATTATGTAAAGAAATTTTATTGTGCTGAAAACGATAATGTATATAAGATTTTGGCACTTTATTGTTTTATGACTTATTTTTATGAATTATTTGGACAGATACCATATCTTCATTTACAAGGATTAAAAGGCTCAGGTAAATCAGTTTTAGATTCAATATTAAAAATGTTTTGTTTTAATGCTAAGCTAACTGTAAACATGTCAGATGCAGCACTTTTTAGAATGGCTTCAATTGAGGGTGGAACTATAATATTAGATGAAGTTGAAAACTTAACTGTAAAGTCTAAAGTTAATGATTCTATAATGGCATCAGTTTTAAAAGGTGGATACACAAGAGGCTTTCCTGTTTACAGAGTTAATCTTGAAAAAGGTATAAATGATAAATTTGATTGTTTCTGCCCAAAGATAATATCTAATATAGAAGGATTAGAGTCTGTTATATGTGACAGATTTATAATGATTAACTCATATAAGATAAAATCCTTGACTAACGAGACAAGGCTTGAAGACCCAAAGAATTACTATGCAGAATATGCTGACAAAGTAAAAGCTGTAACAGGCAGATGCTGCTTATCTGCTCTTGAGAATTTTCAAAAATTACATCAAATTTATAACTTAAATACCTTTGAAACATTAAACCCTAGACTTAGTCAGATATTAACTCCTGTACTTGCAATTGCAAAAATGGCAGATGAAAAAGAGAGAATGCAAACTAAAAAATCAATGGGTGAATACGAGAGGGCCCTTATGGAGTTTTATGAAACTAATATACAAAGAGATAAGCGTATAGTGAGAAATGATACTGTAGATGGTATATTAGAAGATATAATCCCTATAATAGCAATGGAGTTATATGGACTTATACCTGAAGCTAAAAGGGAATATACTGTCACTCAGCACCATAAGTATAAAGAGGCTATTTCGTTTAATAGAAAAGAAGGGTGGTTCGAACTTAATATTCTTCATTTTAAATGTTTTATAGAGGAACATATGCCAGGAGATTCAGTGAATCCAAGAATGATTCCTAAGTGGGTTAAATCAGCTTTTAATATAAAGGAATCTGATATTAAAAGAAAAATGGTTACAATTGAAAATGAAGAACTATTAAAAGAATTTAAAGGTAACACTAAAACTAAAGTAAATGTTTATAGATTCTATTTTGACCAATATATCGGAAGTAATTTTTTAATTGATACTGAAGATGAAATTGAAGATGATACTGAGGGTGAAGCTAAATCTATAGATGATAAGTTATTTTAAAAAAAATCCAAATATAGTATAAGTAATAAAAGCAGGTAAAGTATTTTTTTACTTGCTTATTTTTTATTCTAAAAAAAAGAGAGGGGTAAGTTTTATGGATTTTAAAAGTATAGCAAAGGGTGCGGGTAAATTTGTTTTGGGTATAGGCTTTACAGGTATAAGTGCATTTGGGGTTTTTTGTGGTATTAAGTCTTGCAGTGATAGTGTTGACGACATGTTTGAATCTTTCAATGAAGATTTAGACGATGAAGATTTAGATGAAATGATTGACAATATAATCAACGAGGAGGAGGAATAGTTATGAATGGGATGTTAAAGAAAGTTTTAAAAGCTTCGGCAAAGGCAGTAACTTATACTGCAACTGCTATACTAGCAGTTGGTCTAACTAAAGGTATCAACAATTTTATGGTTGATACAATCTTCGGTAAAGACGAAGATTAAATATTTCAATTAAAAGCAGTTAGCCCTTAAACTAACTGCTTTTAATATTTTTTAGAAAAAACTAGCATAAGATATAAAACAACAGAAGGGAGCTAAAAAAAACGTCATAAAAGAGAGGAGCTGAATAAAATCTTTAATAGAAATTGTTTGCAGTGATTAAGCTTTTAGTTGATATTAAATTACAAAGGAGAAAAATCATGGACAAAAAAGAATTGGGGAAAATAGGTTTAAAAGCTTTGAAGGCAATAGGTATAGTGGGGGCATGTGGTTTGGGAGGAGAGTATTTAAGGCAATTAGGAAAAGAATACTCGAAAGATGGAGTTAATCTTGGAAAGCAAGCATGCAACTATAGTTTTAATTTATTTAAAGATTTATTTGGAAAGTAGATAAGGGGTTTAATTTGATATTATATTATATTAGTTATTTTCAAACAAGTATTCATACTTGTTTTTTATTTTTCGAGAAAGGAGAAAATTTATGTTAATGTTATTTCATAAATTTATCAAAAGAGTTCCTTTTGATAAAATAGCTCCATTTAATAGTGAGGATTTACTTTTGATAATGTCCCCGAAAACTGCAATAGTATTAAAATCTATAATGAATGATTTCAATGAGAGATTTTTAATTAAGGATATTATAATTAATAATAAAAAAGTTTTTGGAGAAAAAGATTTTAATGAAAGATGTAAAGATTTTGCAAACATAATGAGTTCAAGAATAGAAAGATACTTTGAATCTAATAAAAGTAAATATATTTTCTTTGATGAAGAGGAACAACTATTTTTAAAAGATTTATTTCATAAAAATAGTTTATCTTGCATCGTTGAAGTTTATTTTAAAATAGACGATTCATTCCAAAAAGTGGATGTAGAAAAGATTAATATAAATGATTTTAGATTAGTAAGAAGAGATCTATCTAAACTTGGAGTTATAGAGGCTATGAAAGTTGAGCGATACCACAATCTAATATCTAGGAAATCAGGCAGAGTCAATAGAAAAAAAGGATTCTTTAATTTTAATGATTTTATAAGTAATTCGGAGAAGTCAAAAATTGAAACATTAAAATTAATGTACCCTTCATTAAGTGAGGTAAGCAGTAAAGAGGATTTCAAAGTTTGTTACAAAAAATTAGCAAAGAAATTTCATCCAGACTTAAACCCAGGAAAAGAAGAAAAGTTTAAAAGGATGAAGGATAATTTCGAGTACCTCAAAAAGACAAAGTGGCATAAAAATTTAAAATAAGGAGGGTGGTGTATTTTAATTGGACATTTCAACATTAACGCAGCTTGTAAATGCTGAAACAATGAAAGATTTAGCCTCTATTGATTCTATAGAAAAAGAAGACTTAAAGGGAAACGTATTAAATTCTGAAGAGACTGACAGAAAAATAGAGGAAAGAAGAAGAGCTGTAACCGCAGAGTCTCAATCTAGGTCAGTTGGACTTAACTCGCCTAGTACTCAAACTCCAAAAAGTACAACGGTAATTAGGTCGAGTGAGCCTCAGCCTCAAAGAGTTTACAATAATCCATATCCATACAATAATATTTATAATAAAACAGTTAAAACAGTTGAGTCTAAAGCTAAGGATTTTTCTGATAACATTTTCAAAAAAGCAGAAGAGTCAGTTAACAAAGAATATAAGTATAGAGAGGATATTAGAAAAGATAATTGGAATATCTTTGAATTAGAAGAAAAGGCAAAGCTAAGTAAAGAAAAGCCTAGAAAGAAGAAAAAGAAAATAGTATCTGATGAATCAAAATTATTATTATTAAAAATGGGTGCCTATTCATTAAAAGCACTAATGGAATTAATTTATATTGAAACAAATAAAGATTAGGAGGATTATCATGAAAGATAATGAGACAAGTGAATTAAAAAAGATGCTTAAGAAAAAAGCTATAGAATTTTTAAAGAAGGCAGGAAAGAAGTTGGTACAGATTGCAATAATAGCTCTTATGGAAAAGTTTCTTAAAAAGATTTTAAGAAAAGCTAAAGATATTAACAGGAAAAATAATACGAATGAAGATATTACTGATTTTAGAACAGTTGAAGAATTTTAATATTTAATATACCCTCCAAAAAACAAAATATATATTATGAGGGGGTATCCCCTTACTATATATATTTTTGTTGACTATCTATATATGTTATGATTTAATATATGTAAATACAATTTATGTCGGGTGGCGGAATAGGTAGACGCTAAAGGCAAATATGGGATAAAGCTAGGCAATATTGGTTCGAGTCCAATTTTATAAGTCCATATGCGACTGGATAGACGTATCCAAGGGGAACAGCTTGGCTATTGCAGGGTGTAAATCCCTGCCCCGACAATTACAAGGAGGATTTATTTAATGGAGAAAAATAATAATCAATTACAATTTGCATTAATTTCTGTAGCACTAAAGTCATTAGGGAAAATGTTGGTAGATGTAGCAGAACAGATAATGGTTTATAATAATGATAAAAAGGTGGAGACAACAAAAGAGGTGGAGTAAATTGATTTCAGTAGATTATAGTCGCGGATATATAATCCTAATTCCAGAACATGATAATATTTCTGAATTAGGATTAATTTTTAAAAATGAAAAAGATATTGAATATGAATTTATTAAGGATGAAAAATTATATTATAATTTTTTTAAAGTTCCAGTAAAACATGTTAATTTATTAAATAAAAAATTAATGCCACTTAAAAATAAACTTGAACTCACCAGTAATTTTAAAGTATGGAGAGACGGATATAAGTCTAGTCAAAGTAAAACTATTATTCAGTGTGGAGTTATAAGAAGTTACATAAAAAGTAGTGAGAAAATTCCTCATAAAGAAATAGAGGAAGCTACGAGATACTTTTTTAAAGCCGCTAAATTTCACCCAAAATATAAAGAAGGAAAATGGGACGGATATATAAATCTTTATAAAAGGTGGGAGCACTCATTTCCAACAGGACTTTTATTAGATGTAGAAAAAGTTTTAATAAAAAACAAAATAAAATATGAAGTTGAATACACTTATGATAGAACTCCAGAAAAACAATTTAACTGGGAAATTTGTGATGGAATAATTCCTGACCCTGATCAATTAGAGGCGGTAGAAAAGGCAGTGCAAGGTCTTCGCGGGACGGTTAAGGCACCTACAGGATATGGTAAAACTGCCATTTTAGCCAAAAGATTGATTGTTGAGCACAGCGTTCCTGCATTATTTGTAGCTAATAAGAAATCTCTTTTAGATGATGCGGCAGAGGAATTTCTAAATGGAATCAAGGGTTTGGCGGGAGTTGAAGTTATAAAGGATGGTTACTTCGGAAGTACAAAAATGACGCCTGAGACAAAGAAAGTTGCACCACTATCAAAACCTATCGTCGTTGCAACTATTCAGTCACTATCTGCAAGACTAAAAGATGAAAGAACTAGAGAGCATCTTTTAGATTGGCTTAGAAATATATGTAAGTTTGTAATGGTTGATGAGTGTCAAGCTGTTGGAACTAAAATTTGGGATGAAGTTTTAGAGGAATGTCACGCTCCGTATCGAATATATCTAAGTGCGACGCCTAGACGAACTGATTCAGGAGTTATAAAATTAATTGCCGGTTCTGGACCAATACTTTTTACAACAACAGCAGAGAAGCAGATAGAGAAAGGAAGACTTTGTGAACTTGACATAATGTATCAAGTTTACGACCATAAGCTTTACAATGAAGGTGATACTGATTTAAAATATGATGAAATATATAAAAGTTGTATAATAGAAAATGAAGAAAGAAATAGAGATTATATTGTGAATCCAGCTTTATCTATGGTTAAGGAAGGAAGGCATGTCTTAGTTTTAATTCAATACATAGATCATGGACACATTATAAAAAATATGTTTCTAGAAGAAGGTCTTACACCTGAAGATGTAAGATTTATATGGGGAGAGACTCCTGATAAATTAAGAAAGAATTCTATTAAAGAATTTAAAAAGGGAGAGTTTAAAATATTGATAGGCTCTACTATATTTGATGCAGGAGTTAATATTCCACTTATATCAGGGGTAGTTTTAGGTGGAGCTGGAAATAGTGATATAACATTAATACAGAGAATAGGTAGGGGAGCTAGAAACTGTAAATATGAAGATATACTAGGTTATCTCCCTGAGTTTATGAAAAAAAATCATAATAAAAAAATTACTAGAGTTTATGATATAATGGATATAAACACAAAGTTTTTTCACAAACAAGCTCTTAACAGATACTATAATGCAAAAGAAGAATTTGGTCATGATAGAGTACATCTTTTAGGCGGAGACACATCAGTTTTAAAAAGAAAAACCAAAATAAATAAAATAAACAAGGACATAGATCAAGCGTCAGCTCAGTTAAAAATGTTAATAGAGTTTTCAAATAAATGAAAAGGACCTTAAGTCTATGGAGAAAAAAAGAGTTAGATGTCCCTTTTGTTATCAAAGAGAATCTGTTGGTTTTTTAAAGGGTAGTATTTGCAAAAGATATTTTTGCAAATACTGTTGCATTGAATTTTCTATTAAAAATGGTGTTCTTGAAATTTTTGAATTAGACGGTAATGGTATTGCTTATTTAGTTACAGATGATGATGAGTCATCTGTAACTAAATAGTGAGGAGATAATACGGGACACTAATTTTCGAAGGCTTTATTTAAAATTCCAGAATCTTTAATCATAACATTTACTTTTCCAACCACTGATTCTCTAAAGTGTTCCACTTCTTCTTCTTTTAAAAATGGAAATTTTTTAACTAACATTTTATCAAATTGATTTCTTTTTTCTTCTGCAGGGCATCCTTTATATTGTTGCTCTATAGCATAAAATGCATACTCTGCTACATTGTGCATAAAGTTATACTGCTCAACACCCATCTTTTTAATTGTAGCTTCTTTTTGTGCTATAAGCAAGTCTAATGCATACTTTACGGCAAAAGTAATTGCGCCTCCTAATGATAAAGCTATAATCTGAGTTAAGTGCTTCAATACTTCGTTTAATATTTCTGACATAAGTTCCAACCCCTTTATCTAAATTTTTGTGCTACTTTATATATAAGCCAATATACGTTGTCATCTAGAGATGCTTTATTTATCCATAAATTTCTACTCTCAACTATATCGTTACTATATAATACATTTACACTTTTATAGATGTTTGTTAATTTTTCATCTGATAATACCTTGGATAATTTATCATATGTCTGGGGTCCAACTTTGCCATCAACAGTTAGTCCAGATGTATTTTGAAAATCTTCTATGGCCTCTTTAGTTAATGTGCCTATTACCCCATCTTCAGTTAACTTATAGCCTATATTATTTAAGCTAACTTGAATATTTTTAATCTCAATTTTTTCTCCTTCTTTTTGGCTTTCCTCTAATGACTTTATAACTTCTTTTAACTTATTATCAGTTTGAAGACCATATATGCCATCTGCAGTTAAATTATGTTGAGATTGAAAACTTCTTATAGCTCCTTTAGTTATTGGTCCCATTATGCCATCTGCAACTAAGTTATATCCTAGTCTATTTAAATTTTCTTGTATTTGTAGAGTTGTAAATTGAGGGGTCGGAGCAGCTACCTTTAAGGGTTCTTCGATATGGTTTTTTACATCATTTATATATATTCTAGGGTCTACTCTTTTAGCATCTTTTTCCCATCCATTTCTAACTTCTAAATGTAAATGTTTAGTTGTAGCATTTCCTGTTGCTCCTTGTAAACCTATGGGCATTCCATCTTTAACCTCTTGATTATTTGAAACTAAATAATTCTCTAAGTGAGAATATATAACTGACCATCCAGCATAAGGACCAGAAGCTATTTTAACTTCAACATATTTACCATATCCAGAAGGATCACTTTTAATGAGTGCTGTTCCAGGACTTCCTATATGAGATATAAAGTCTTTATTTAATATAAAATCTATTCCATGGTGATTATATCCGACTCTTTGCTCGCCATAATCACTTGTGATAATAGAGTCATCAAGCCACTCCACACCTGTGCCCGGAAGGGCTTTTTTTGTTTTATTTTTTAACGCCTCATTTAATTTTGCAATAGTTAATGGCCCAACTATTCCATCTGCGACTAAGCCATTTTTACCTTGAAAATCTTTAATTGCACTTTTTGTTAAAGGACCTATATCACCATCTGCAACTAAACTATATCCAAGGGAATTTAATGATATTTGAATCCATATAGCATCATAAGTATCATCATTAGATATTCCTAATGATGGAGCCTCGCCACCTTGTATAGCAGCCTTAAACTCATTCCACTTAGCCCAGTTGTTAGCTGCCATTGTGCCAGGACAATTTTTTCTTGATGCATCATAATGTCTTACAACTTTTGAGGCTGGAATATCTAGCTCTTTCATTAAATGCTTGGTTAACTCAATAGTTTTAATGAAGGCAACATTATAGTCGCTATCGGCGTTTACACATATTTCAATACTGATAGAATTTCTGTTAGTAATGTCATAAGCACCTTTTCCATCTCCTACTGCCCATGTGTAATATTTTCTAAAATTGTTAATTTGTAGTATTTGCTTATCATCTACAAAAAAATCTGCTGAAGCATTTCTGTCTGCCGTATTAAAATAGACATAATGCATTTCTGCATTTGCGCCAGAACGTGCATTACCAGTATCATGAATAACTAAGTAGTCTATTTTACTGCGCTCCATGGGTGTCCTGTTATAAGCTATTTGTTTAAAATTGATGTTCATAATGTTTCACCTCACGCAAAAATTTTTTTTATAATATCTATTATCTCTAAAGCTAAATTTTTGTCAGATAGTTGTGTCGAAAGGAGGCCTGAGCTTGCTATTATTGTAAGGAGCAAAGTTATAAACCAGTAAGTTGTTTTATCAATTTTCTTTTTAATTTCTTGAATCTCCTTCGTCTGCTCTGTAATAACGGCGATATTCAAATCATGTTCTCTGATAATTGTTTCTTGTTTACATTCATGATTATCTTTCATAAAAAAAATCACCCCTATACCATTTTATCACTTATAAAAAAAACAGACAAACATTTAAGTCTGTCTGTTTTTAAAGGAATTTTATGACAATTCAGTTTGATAAGGCTCAGGTATATCTATTAGGGCTATTCTTTCCATCTTAAGTAAGAATGCATATAATCTTAATATTCTTTGATCCATATTATTCGCCTCCTGTTTGTAGTACTATTTCAGTTAAGTCAGCAACTAAAGTTTGAAGCTCAGCTATATCAGCATTTGGATTTGGAAGAGCTGCTATTATAACTTCAACAGCTTCTAAAGTTGTCTCTGTGCCGTTAACTCTTAATGTCCAAAGGTCAATTTCAGTTTCTCCGCCTGTAACTTTAACATAGTTAAAATCGCTATCTGATACCATGGCATTAAAACTTAAGCCGTCAACTTCTTGGTCTTCATGAGTTATTGATAAGCTAAGATTTGGTACTTTTATATACTTTGTCATCTTTTAACTACCTCCTTTAAATTAAATACTTGACTTACCCATTTTACAATATTGCTTTGAGGATGAAAATGATTTAAAACTTCATCAAATAATCCTCTATGAATACACTCTTTACAAAGTGATTCAAACTGAGCCATTATGTTGTTGACACTACTTATGTCACTGTTCTGACCTAATGTTACAACATTAAATGCTTCTTGAATGTATCTTCTTGTCATAGATAAAAGTTGATTATTATCTTTATTATCTTTGTCAAATGTTCCATCGTCTAACTCTTCTTTTATCTGCGACCATATTTCTATTTCTCTTACTCTTTCTTTTGCCTGCACCTGCATATTTTGAAGACCTAATAATATTTCTTCTTTTTCAATATTTTTAATATTAAGTCTAGCTTCTAATTTTTTCTTTTCATGAGGAAGTAAATCATCATTAGCTAATTTATACTCTAAACCTTCAATGTCAGCTTCTTTCATCGTGAGCTTCTCTTGATTCTTTCTATACTCAAATGACAAGTTTAAAAGCTGTTCAAAAAACACCATTTGCTCAAGTTTTGCTTGATGATATTTAGCCGCTTTATCTGGAAAATCTTTATCATTTAATACAGAGCATCTTATCTCAGTATTAGTTCTCCAGATAGTTTGAGTCATATGATTGTGCTTTAATTCTGGTATAAGATGCTTAATTTTTTGACTTAGGTTTTCAGGTAATAAGTCAGCTTCCTTAATGTGTTTTAAGTAATTTTGTTCGTAAAGTTGTAATTTGTTCATGTATTTATCTCCTTTGTTATTTTATTAACTTCCTATGAATTTTTCGGTTGTATAAGGGAAGCAGAGTCCAGCAGACTGAGATCCACATCCACGCGGATAAAATCTTGCTGTATTTGATCCGCTTGTTAGACTCCATGTACTACCATTAAATTTTTCTGTCGTTTTAATATCTCCACTACTAGCACCTCCACCCATAGAAAGGCCAGCAGATTGAGTCCCTGCTCCTCCTGGATATTCTTTTGCTTCAGATAAATTACCAGAAGTACTCCATGTTGAACCATTAAATTTTTCTGTTCTTGACTCTCTGTATGTAACCCATCCACCAAAAGCTAGTCCTGCATCTTGAGTTCCACAACTACCAATTTTACTTTTAGTTTGGCTTAAATTTCCTGTGCTACTCCATGTTGAACCATTAAATTTATAAGTATTATTATAGTTTGTACTTGTGCTCGCTCCTCCAAATGATAAGCCAGCACTCTGTGTTCCGCACCCTCCAGGTGAATAAGTAGAGATAGGCAAGTTTCCGGAAGTACTCCATGTACTACCGTTAAATTTTTCTGTTCTATCATATGCATATCCACTGGTGTTATATTGACCTCCAAACGCAAGTCCCGCAGATTGAGTTCCTGCCCCACCTACCTTACCTTTACCTTGGCTTAAAAGCCCTGTACTACTCCATGCTGAACCATTAAAATTATTACATATTGATGTGTAGTTACTTCCATTAAAATGACCGAAAGCGACTGCAGCATTTGTAGTTCCACATCCTCCGGGTTCAGACTGGCTTAAAGTAGCTGTACTGACAGTTATCCATACATTCTTAGGCACACCATAAGAATAATCAGTTAAACTCCACAAGTCACTACTTACAATTCCGCCATAAATTAAGAATTCAGGGTAAGCGTATCCAGAGCCTATGAATTTTTCAGTCCTATTGGTATAACTAGGACCTTCATCTCCACCAAAGGCAAGTCCAGCATCTTGAGTTCCGCAGCCAGCCAAGTTAGATTTGCTTTGACTTAAACTACCTGTTGTACTCCATGCGGTACCATTAAATTTCTCGGCTATGTTAACATTAAATGTTCCTTGACCACTTACATATGTTTCACCTCCAAAGCACAGGCCCGCATTTTGAGTTCCACATCCCGCTAAAGAATTTTTGATTTGACTTAAACCGCCTGTACTTGCCCATGTAGATCCATTAAATTTTTGAGCCGCACTTGTTCGTCCACCAGAAGATCTAAATCCGCCAAAACTAACTCCAGCATTTTGGGATCCACATCCTGCAATCTCTTTTAAATCTACGGGTAAACTACCTGTGCTACTCCATGTACTACCATTAAATTTATAGGTTTCTGAATTGTAAGGCGTACCAGTAGTCTCTCCGCCAAAGCCGAGACCTGCATCTTGATTCCCAAGGCCACCAAGATTTCTACGTGCTGAAGGTAAATTGCCTGAAGTACTCCATATACTACCATTAAATTTGTAGGTAGTTTGATAATATAGGGTAGTGGCATTATATCCTCCAAATGCCAGTCCTGCATTTTGAGTTCCACAACCCCCTAAACCTGCTCTTGTTGCAGGTAAATTACCTGTGCTACCCCATGCACTGCCATTAAACTTATACGTTATATCTAAATAATTTGGTGAGACTCCGCCGTAACCACCAAAGCTAAGTCCAGCATTTTGAGTCCCACAACCTCCTAACTTATAATTGATTACAGGCATATCTCCCGTACTATTAGTTATCCATACATCTTTAGGGCTAGCCAAAGTATAATCTGTCAAATTCCATATAGCAGTGCTAACAGTACCTCCGCCAGTAGGAAGTATCAGACCTGATGTCCACCCGGCCTTCCAAGCCCCACCAACATTACAATGTATAGCTGAAGCTTCTTTCCAAGTTCCACCTATGTTAACAAATATCTTATTTATCGCTTTATAAGTTCCACCTATATTAACGTGACTCATTTATTAATCAACTCCCTTATGGTGTGTACTTAATCCACACATCGCCGTTACCGCCACCTGATGGATCGCCTGTTGAGAGAACTATTTTTCTAGCTTGAGCCGTTGTGTAGTCTGTATTATTTTGTGTATATAACTTCCCTGTCATTGTTCCGCCTGCTATAGGTAATTGTGCATCATTAGTAACATTAGCAAGTCCCACTTCAGTTTTAGTAACACTGTGAGGATTTCCAGTTGTTACACTTTTATGATCATAGGCCTCTTTACCTCTGTCACCCCTGTAAGCTGTACCTGATGTTTCTCCTAACTTTAAAAATGCTATTAAATCACCAATGGTTGGTCTAGCCATATTAATAACCTCCAATCATAATTATACTTCAACAACTTCTAGATAAGCTTGACCTTCATAAACTGCTATTTGATATTTTACTCCAACATAATCAGGATTTGAACTTCTGTCTGTATAAATCCCATCTTCCATATTAACCGCAGTTCTTAAGTCTACCACTACACCACTGTCAATTCTTGCTATCTCTAAGTATGTATGCCCTGCTACACCTGTAGTTTTAACTATATTATATTGAATTTGAATCCTTCTTGTAGTCTCCTCTGAAACTCTACTATCCATTATATGATTTGTAATAGTAACTTCTTGTTGATTTCCATATTTTTTAATATCATCATCGAAATCAACTTCTTGTTCCCATACATCAAGATAAGCAGTTTCACCTTCGCCAAGTGCCAAGGAAAGCTCTGATATATTTAATATATTTCCGTTAGCTATAGCCTTGTCATTTGAAAAGGTCAATGTTCCGCCTGTATAATCTAAACTACCAGTCATGTAAAAACTATTGCCGAATCTGTCGTTAATTAACCCTTTTAATTTATTTAAGATTATAAGCTGTAGTTCATTCATTTCAGATTCTAAAACAAGAGCCTCAGCTCCATGTTTTATAAGAGAGAAATTAGCCTCTTCATTATAATCAGTAAAATTAGTAAAATCAGGCAACACTAACACCTCCTATTACATTAAAATGTAATTCTTAATACTCTTTCTAATTGTAATCCAGTAGTTTTAACTATTAGTGGATGAGTCTTTCTGTTTATCATAAGACCACTATCTTTAGTAGCTGTAGCATCTCCACCATATAGTCCAAACTCTCTTAACTTACCATTTGCTTCACTGTATAAGAATCTGCCTGTTATTTGTATCTTACTTGTAGGTGTGAGTGTTTCTTCATTACTTCCATCTAAGAACACTATATCCGCTGAATCTATCTCTTTTCTAAATGTTTCATTTAAAAGAGCGGAGTCTGTAATTAGTGGATCTGGCGGAGCATCATCTTCCCATGATTCACTCCCAGAACCTACTGCCCAATATAAAATTCCTGAATGAGTAGGGGAGTTTTTAAAAAGACACGCAATTAAAACTGAACAATTATTAACAATAATATTAAAATCATTCCTTATTAATTCTTTAGTTCCGTCAGGATAAATTATATAGTCGAAAATTTCTCCAGTGAATTTATTATTCTTTTTTTCGTCATAATTTTCCACACATTTTGCAAAGCTTGAATAACTTACCTCTTTTTGTTTTTTTTCAAAATACATTTAAGACAACCTGCCTTTCATTAGTAGTTTATTTCCTCAGTTAATGGGAATCTACAAGTTCTAAAATCAACATTTAATCTTTTTGTGCTGTTTAATTTTATTTGAGCGTAATTAATAGTTGTCTTGATATCTCCTTCTATAATATTATCATAAGATTCTATCGAGTGTAAATCAGAAAAGTAATCTTCATGGTAGTTGTCATCTATTGACAAGTTAACATTTTCATTTTGTAACTCTTTAAGTTTATCAAAATGAAAATATAATAAATTTCCAGTAACAACACCACCATCAATACTTCCGTCAAATTCGGAGTCAGCATATCCACCGTCGATGCCACTGTTAAAGGTAGAGTCAGCATATCCACCATCCACTTTTGAACCTGAGAAAGTTTTAAAATCTTCATTTAATCTACTTAGATTAAGTCTTGCTTCATTATTTGTAAATCTAGTAGGAATTATATATCTTTCTGCATCAAGACCAAAAATACTTCCTATATCATAAATATCTCCGATAGTTAAATCCGCTTGATCATAAGATATTTCAGAAATATAGTCAAAATTATAAGCATCACTTGAATTACTTTTATTAAAATAATCATAGTATTCCGCCACCAATATTATAAAGAATTTTGTATAAGCTGGCTTTATCATGTTTAAAAATCCAGAGAGTATCTCTAGTTTATCTAAATCAGAAATGTAATCTTCGGGAAGAGTTACAATAAAATTAAAATTAAATAAATCCCACCCGTCCCATCTCTTTCTTTTTTTTGGGTCCTTTACATATTTATCATATACATCAGCGTTTGAAAGACCTGACAAAGTTTTTATTGCATTCTTTAAATTTATTATGGTTGGACCACCTAATGATGCCTGAAGTATCATCTTCATCATTTCAGTATATTCATTTTTTGTCAATTTATCATTAAATAAAGTCTGAGCGCCCCTGTCCATAAAAGGAATTATTTTATTTCCCATTAAATTATATGGTGTATTTAAATCGACTGCTATATCTTTTAAGTTAACATCTCTAGATAAATTAAAAGGACCAATATCTCCATTTAAATATATCTTATTATTTAATAAATTATAATTTGTATTTCTTAAAAGTAATTCTCCAGCTTTACTAAACATATCAAAATCTATTATTTTAGAATTAGGCTCAACCGGTAAATTTCTCTTAGCCTCTAACTGTAAAAAAAGATTTAACATAAATAATACTTCGATTTTTTCTTCTAAAGTAAGTTCGTTTTCCCACTTATTAATTCTTTGATCTAAACTTGTTCCATCTAAATTAAGTTTCGTTATAACATCTGAATTTTGTAGTATTGTTTCCAAAGAATAAAATGCACTATCTACATTTATTCTTTGTATTGGAATAAACCTGTAAGTTTCTATTTGAGGTATAATTATATTTCTCTTAACTTGTTCTATATATTCATTTGTTAGTAACCCTAACCCGCCATAAACGCTAACCATATATTCAAACTGATCATAGTTTACAGAATAATCTTCGTAAAAATTAGAAAACAAGTTCTACACCTCCACTTCAGAGAATAATACCTTATTTAAAACTGGATACTGTAAATTTGTCACAGCTATAACTGTACCATCTCTTTGTTCAATTATTGCATCTGATGGGTTAACTGGAATATAAAAGCTTACAAGTGGAACAGAAATATATTCTATAAAAGTGTTAACATCTTCGTTCCTATATAGCTCGCCTATTAAATCTGACTCTTCTACTGAGCTTCCAAGTTGTAAGTTTTTAAAATAATCTCCAAGTACATTTTGAAGCTGTATAGACTTCGTATCATCTAAAGAGAACCCATCTTTTAATTTTATTCTCATGGCAACATTTATAAAGATAGGCTCTGTTTCTTTAAATAAAATGTCAGTTGTAATAACCCTATTTTCTTCTAAATCAAATTCATCTACTAAATTTTTAATAGTTTCATTTATACTATATCCAATAGTTATAGAAGTTCCGTTTCTTATCTCGTCCGTTATAAATTTTATTGTTACAATTTCTTGAGATGATTCATAATATGCATCATCTTCTGACTCTATTAAAGTTCCGTCTATTTTTCTTCTTTCAATTACATAATATGAGTCATTATTATGTGTCACTGAGTTATCATCTGTTTCGTATATCGAGAATATTCCTTTAAATAAAGTGTCAGCCTCAAATGAAGATAGCCCAACACTAAAACTTTCAGTGTAAGGATTTAATTCATTATCCTCATAATAAACTTCTATAGTATTTAAGATGCTACTGTCATAAGATTGCTCACCAGTATTATCTATTAATACAACTAAATCATCATCTTCATCAATAACAGTAAAGATAACTGGTGCGCCATCATTAGTTACATTTATAGAATCTAAATCAACTTCACTATATTTTTTCTCTAAGACTAATCTACCCGAATTTATTGTAAGATCCTTATAAGAAGTAGAAGATATTCCACCTTTTATATATATGTCTACTTTTCCACCTATATGTATCTCTTCTTCGGATAAATCATCTTTTATTATTGTGTATAAATCTCTTGTCATTTCTTCATCGCCATAACCTACTATGTGCAAATCTTCTACCTCATTAAATTCTGAGAATATAAATTGTCTATATCCTGGCTTTGTTCCTAAGTGTCTTGATATATAATATTCCTTTATTCTGTCTGCATATGATACATTGCTCTCTTTGTCTGTTGCATTAGTTATCGCACTTTTATTTGTAACTAATGGAGTATATGAACCGAAGTTAGTTTCAACTACAGTTATTTGACTCTCTGATACATTATAAATTTCTCCAATTCCATTTGATACAACTAAAACATCAACATCATAAGTCATTTTGTTAACATTATATTTAGATAGCATTTCCTCATATGTGAATTCATAGCTTTCCTGAGTACTATAAAATAATCCTGACTCAGTTCTAAATGTTGCTCCCTCAGGAATTGTAAGGGTAGTATTTGGTATTGTTAAAAATGATAATGTAACATATGTAGATGCATATGTTCCTTGCTTTCTTTGTATTAAATAATTTCCCATACCTATTTCGTCTAATTCATCTTCGCTCATATAATATGCATTATCAAGATTTAACATAAACTCCATACTGTTTACTGTATCTATAATAGGGCTTATTATTTCTTGCAGTGGCTTTACAAATATATCGTCAAATACTGAATTTTCAGATACATCAAGGTCTGGAAACTGTTCTTGCATTTTTGTTACAATATAACTTCTTATTAAATTATTAAAATTAGTAATATTAATAGCCATATCTTAAACACCTCAAATCATAAGATTTAATTGAGATCTACTGCCTTGCTCATTTTGTAATACAACACTTATGTATATTGCATTTTCCTCAATATCAAAATCAATACTAGATACTGTTGCTGATTTTAATTTTTCAGATGAAGCTAAGTTTGACTCATTTATATTTGTTAGTTGAAATTTCTTATATTGCACTTCACAATCTGCAACAGCCTCTATTATATTTGTTTCTATTATCGGCCTATTAGAAATTTCATTTCCTATTATATTATTTAATGTTGATCCGTAATCATTAATTCTTTTTGTTAATAGTACTTTTAAAAAGCCTTGTATTAATTTTTCAGAACCCGTAACATTTTCTACTGATGTATTGTTGTCATTAAATAGTGAAACATACCATCCAAAACCTGCACATTTAGGACATTCTTCTGGTTGATATTGCTTTGTTTTCCTTAAGGTATTAGTATAGTTAACTGTAAAAATTTCTCCAGCTAAAGGTGCATTTGAAATCCACTTAATATTAACTTTTTCATAAATATTATAATTTATATGTTTATAATAAATTGTAATATTACCATCAACATCTTCACTATACACAGAGTTAACTCTACTTATTATACCTTCTTCACATATTAAATCTATATCACTGTCACTTTTTGTATAATCCTCTATCATAGTGTCGTTAATAATTTCTCTCACAACATGATCACATACATGAACAATTTTAGGGCTTTTAAACATTGAATCTTCAACCCCTTTCTACGTTAAGTTATTCTCTAACGCCTTCATAACATCTTTTTTTACTTCACTATACTTTCTCGCTAAAAATATCTCTATAGTTATTTTATCATCAAACTCTTTATAATTTTTAAAATCTACAAAATCAAATTCTTCATATATGGCGTTTGCAATAATACAAGAATCATTAATTTGGGTTAAACCCTCACTTGATACAACCATATTTTGCATCTTATTTACTTCTGAACTAACTAATAATTTCATCTTACTTACAAATGAAAAAGACATACTTGTTTCATCTTGAATAATTTTATTTCTCATATTAGAAAAATCTTTAAGAAGTGAAGATATTTTCTTTAAAGTATTTTTTCCTTCGTAATAATTAAAATAAAGGGGAATAGTATTTTTGTATTTTAAAAATTCTGAATCCATAGTTCCAACCTTATTTTCTTCAAATATTGAAGACAAAGCGTGATACGGCATAGGGGAATCATTTGGTATTTCTGATACTTCAACTTTATCTCTTATCTCAATTAATTTTTTAGTTATATCATTTATTATCTCTTGAAGATCTACGATTGATAGAGCATCAAATGTCATTGTCTTTGTGCTATATAAATTATCCGCTAATTCATTAATATAATTATTTTTATGAATAGTTGTTATGTTATCCATGATAAAATAAATTTTAGTTCTAAGTAGAGATATCTGTGCTAACATTTGAGCATTATAATTTTTAACTATTAAATCTAATTTATTTATTCTTTCTCGATTTAATAAATTTATAAAAGTTAGGGCATAAATTATGCATCTGTTTAAATAATCGCTATTAGGATATTTTTTTATGTAATCTAAATTTATCACTATTTTATCCTTTCTTTTAATTTATTCATTATTTTTTTTGCATCATAATAAGTCATACCATTACTTGTCGCAGCCTGACTTAAATTTTTAGCTGGACGATTTTTAAATTCTCCCAAACCTAGTACATGATATATTAATTTTCTTTCTGGCCTTGTAAAGTTAATCATTTCTTTTTTTATTCTTTCTTCTTCTTCCATTTTAGCTAACATACTTTCAGGGCTTACTCTGTTTATATTTAAAGTGTCCATTAGTGTAATGGCATCTCCTACACCATCTATATTTCCAATAACAGCATCTCCACTATACTCTAATCTCTCATAATCTTTTATTTGTTGCACTTGTTTACTTGTTATTTTTTTATTCATATCATTTTTTATAAAACTAACTATCTCATTTACTTTAGGCTCTCTACCATACTCTCTTGTTAGAAAATTAGTAGCAACTGAAACATTTCCCGCTTGTCTTGTTAACTCTGTAGATTTTCTAACTCCAAAATCCATGTATTCATTTTTTCTTTTTTGAAGCTCTAATGGTAGAGTATTTTTTATAAAAGTTATAGGTTTATTTTCTTTACTTAAATCAAAGTTTTTCTTTATTATCTTTTTAAACTCAGCAATTCCATGACCCATTGCAGCATCTTGGTCCATTACACTGCCAAGCTGAGCTCTTTTAACCTCTTGACTGATGACACCTCTATACTCTCTTATGAGTTGCTTCATTGCAAACTTATCATCTCTTTCTTGTATTGCTTTTATAAGCTCCCTCTCTTTTTTTACTTGAGGGTCCATACTATCAAACTTTGCAAAGGCTATCTTGTCTATCTTCTCTATGAGCTCATTAATATTCAAAGATATCACTCCCACCAATTATATTTATCTATAAGTTTATCAATTTCATTTATCTTAATTAAAATATCTTTTTTAATTTTATCATTTTTATTGTCTAAAGCTAACTTCTGAAACATTACAAATAAATTATAGGCCTCATTATTAATTTCAGTGACTTCTTCGTTATTAATTGATATAGAAATATTTACAATATAAAGCGCTGCATCCTCTGAAACTTTTTTTAATTTTTTAAAATCTTTATCCTTAATACATTCTTCACATTTTAAAACATAATTAACCATTACTTTTATTCTTTCATTATTACGCACTTCATTTTCCTTTTCAATCTGCCTTATAGCTTTTACTCTTTCAGTGCCTATAATATCAGTATCAAAGTAAAATTTATTAATAACAAAAAGCAATGAACCAACCAGTAAAACAATTACAATTATATCCTTCATAATTAACCCCTATAACTAACATTATATCCACCAGTATCTACTTCTATATTTAAAGTTTTAAAATTTAAAGAGCAATTTCCATCTACATCTATTGAGGCGGATGCTTTTATAGTATCTGTCTCAATATCTTTTATTTGAAGTCTTAATGCTATATCTTTATCCTGAGAAGATTTTACAAAATCATCAGAAGATAAATTAGAAATATCATTGATATTTTCAATATTTTTATTTATAGCATTACCTTTCTCTATTATTATTTTAACACCTTTTTTTGTAATATTAAAATCAGCTTTTATATCTGACAAAACTTCACTTATTGCATTTGATAATTCTTCGTCAGTAAGTTCTAAATTATTTATCTTATTTCTGAATTCTAAAATTTTATTATCAAAATAATCATTGATTTTATTCGACAATTCTTTTGCCTTATTTAATATATCTAACCTAATTTCTTCATTTATTGTAAGATTACTTCCATCTATAGATATAATTTCCGATATATCATATGCTCTCGGAATATTAATTTTGCTATAGTACTCTGAATGGCTCAAAACTTTGATTTCAGACTCTTTTAAGTTCTTTATTGATTTTATATTGTCACCTATCTTAAAGCCGTTTATAACCCTAGAATTGACTGTCAATTTTTCATCTCCTGTAGAGTAAAAACCATTAACTCCATCTTTTCTCAAAAATATACAATTATTAGATGAGGATGATAATATATTGTTACCTAATGAGTCTTGTCTTAAATATGAGAAGCCAGAAGACTGAATTGAATTTTCTCCTTCGACTAATTTTTCACTTATAATAAAAGAATTTTCATCTAGTGGAGGCATCGCTAAAGATCCTACTAAATATGTTTTACCTTTTGATGTTAAAAGTAATAAACATTTTGAACCTACTCTTGGCATAAAACAAGTTCCATAATTGATTCCTTTTGCAGGAAAGCATATAGATACATTGTCATATCTTGTCGCTGATTCTGTAACGAATACACTCACTGTTAATGTCAAAGGATTCACACTTATTATTCGACACTCTAAAATGGAGGGAGGTGAATCTCCATGTACTCTGTTCATACTATTATTTATAAGTAAATTAGTTTGATTCAATTTTTATTCCCCCTTCATATAATGCTCAGATATATAAATATCTAAATTTTTCATAGTTTCTTTAATTCTATTACCTCTCCTCTTTATTGTGTCAGGAGAATTATTATATAACTTATTTAAAGATTCTTGCACTTCATTTAAAGTATAATCTTTTGTAAATAAATTTTTTGTAGACTTTTGCTCTCCCCCACGAACAAAATCAAATCCCGGATAATTTGTCGGAAACTCATCTTGAGAAGAAGGGTCAACTAAACCAGGCACAAAACTACTTCCTAATATATTAACATCTCTTCTTGCAATATAATTAAAATATTTAGTTATTTTATTTCTAAGGTCTGCTGTCCAGTGAGGCTTTATTCCACCTCCGCCAGATAAATAACCACTATTTGTTGATTCAGGATTAATTAAACCGCTATATACTTGAAGTAATATTTTTCTATTTGGTATTTTAGAATCAAACCCTATTACATTTTTAGAACGTATTGCAGGGAGTAAAAAATTATCTGCTGCTATTTTTGCGTTATGAGTTGGATTTTTAAGTTGTGACTCTGTTCCATATTGACTCCCATGTACTCTTATATTAATTTGGAATAACCCTACAGAGTGCTCAGGGTTACTGGTTGAGCCATAAAATACAAGGTTATGATTTCCATTAGACTCACACATCATAATAGGCCACCATATCCATATAGGTATTTTTCTGGCACCAAAAACGTTGCTTACACTAGCTAACTTATCTTGTGTCATTAATGTGCTCATATCTCTGGTGTCATAATATGCCATTTTTATTCCTCCCTAATGTAATGCTCAGATATAAATAATTCAGATTTTTTTACTATATCTTTTATTTTATTTGACCTATTTTTTATTACTTGTGGAGAATTATCATATAGTTCATTTAGTAAGCCTTGTACTTCATTTAAAGTATAGTCTTTTGAAAGTAAAAGTCTTGTTGATTTTTGGTCTCCACCTGGGTCAAAATCAAAATTAGCTGTATCTTCATATTCTATATCAGGTATTTCTATATTTGAAGATATGTCACTACTTATTTTATTTCTTCCATTTGACTCTTCAATATGCCAATCTTCCCACGACATAGGTTTTATAAGTCCATATTTTGCTAATATTTTATTTGCATTTTCCCAATTTTTTTTATTATTTTTTTCTGGTCCAGCTAACTCTTTTATCCACATACTACTTATGTCAACCGCACCACCAAAACGATGCCTTGATCCTTCTGGAGAGCCAACCATCCGTTGCCCATTATTTCCGCCAGCATCATCGTATAGCTTTTTTTGATATGAATAACTTCTATAGCCACTAAAAATATTAATCTTTCCATCGCCTTTATATATAGAATTAGAATGTTTTCTTCCCGCATAATCTCTTGCTAGGTTAGATAATTTACGAAGTAGAGAAGAGTCAACATTTTCTAAGTCAACAAATGCACCAGCTGGATCTACATATATTGTATTTTTATATAAATCTGGGCGAAAAAATATACCTCCCTTCGCCCTTATCATAACTACATTTTTACCTGCCATTTTTACATTCCTCTCTTAACGCCCCTTCATATGGCTACCGTTATTAACTAAAATAGTCCTAGAGGAAGAAAAAATTCTTCTTCTTTCTCTTCGGCCGCTGATGGGTTTAATTCTGTTACAAATTTATCATATATAGACTTGGCAATTACATGAGTCAGCATACCTTTATATGTTATGTCTGTACGATTTATTATATTTAAAAATTTAATTATAGAATCCTGCGTCGCCTCACAATACACGCCTATTTCTTTTACATCTTTTTGTTTTAAAGCGCCAAGTTCAATTAGGCGATATTGTGCATACATTATCTCATCATCTTTATCACCTAATCCAAATATTTGAGAAAATCTAGATGGAGGAGGCGCATTATAAATATCCATAACCCCTTTAACATTTTCTTCTGGAACTGTTTTTGCAACTTCATTTGCAACACTATTTACAACTCCTGCCCCAGAATTCTTTTTATCGTAATTATTACTCCCATAAAAATAATGAAAATATGGACTACTATTAGTCTTTATTATAGAGGGATCATCTGACTTATAAAATTCTAAACATTTTTTTCTTATACTTTCAAATTCTTCTGCATTTTTTATTACTTCTCCAAAATCTTCTGATGTTTGATGTAAGACATTTACAAACATATTATCATCTACGTTTTGACTTGATGTAGAGTTGAAATTAATTCTATCTCTGCCCATTGATAAATCTAAAGTTGTATATACTCCGCCTTGAGGACTCCCTGAGTGAGACACGCTATTAACATAATATATCTTATCTGAACTTACAGGGTCTAGCCAAACATTGAATCCGGGTCTTATCCATGGCATTGCTACAGTTGTAACTGGTGCAGTTTCTACCCCTGAATTTAAAAATCCATATAAAAATTTTGCATATTTTTTAAGAATGTTAGTTGCACTATTTCTGTCAAAGGCAGCAGAGTTAGAGAATTTTATTAGTGGCTGTTGAGTACTGTAAACTGATAAGCCATATTTTCTTTCTTCTTCACTTGGCCTTAAAAGTGTATCATTATCAATATTATAGTAGTCAGACCACTTTTCTTGACCTGGTGTCTTTGAACCTACTAGTGCTCCAGATGGAACTAGCATTGATTTTTGATAATCAGTTAAATCCTCCTGATATTCTTCTGCTCCGCCAGTAACAACTACCCTTGTTACTTCATTTCCCCAGTCTGTATTTTCTGCTAAGCTTACTATGAGTAGAGGATCTATAACATGATCCTTTAAAACCTTCTGATTCCAGAAAGGGGGTTTTATTCTAATTAATCCGTCTCTATCTTGATAAAATTCAAGCATTAAGTTTAAGGCTATATCATTAATTGCTACATACATGGAATTAACACTTGTATCAGAAGCAGAAACAACAAAATCTACTATTTTTTGCTGAATCAATTCATCACTAATATCACCCATAATTCTAACTCTATCACTAGCGTTATCCCAGTATCCAGCAGTGTTGCCTTCACTATAAATAGCATTTCCGTTTATGGTTCTCTCTAGCATTGAGCCTATAAATTCTTTTATTGTTTTTCCCCTAAAAGCATTATCAGCTTCACTGCTAACGCCAGCTATTTTACCTATATTAACTCCTTGAGCTAACCACCTTAATCTGTTTCCACCTGTTAATGTGTCTTGAAACCCAATAGCCAGTGGTACTAACGTTTTATTTAACCATGTCATATAATCAGTAGCAGAAAAACTCATAGTGTATCCGTGAGCAGTTCTACTCCTTCTTTTACTTTTTATATTCCCATCAAATACCATTACATATTTACCGTTGAACATATTTTTAATGAATATTCTTACATTTGTCATATGTTCAATTCCATCCATAGAAGATAATAACTTTCCATCTTCAGACCTTGTTTCTATCTTATAAAAGTCAGGTAAATAAATCATATCTATGTTAGCAGTTCCTATCGAACCATCCTTAGCTATTCTTGTGCTGAATGCAGTTACAAACTGATCGACTCTTATATTATCAAAAAATATTAAATATCCAGCATTACCCTCTATCTTTTTTTCTTTTATATTAAAACTTCTAACATAATCATTAGATAGTTTATTTGATGTATTAATAGAAGTTGAACCTGTATCTTTTTTTGGTGGAGATGCATTGCTTGCAACGTTTAAAGCTTTTTTAAGTTCAGCTTTTGTTTGAGGTCCAACAATACCGTCTGTCGTTATACTTCTACTTTTCTGAAAATTAATAACTGCAGACCTAGTATTAGAGCCAAAAAAGCCATCGACTCCTTTTGTTGAAAAGTTTAATTTTGTCAAAATTGTTTGTAGCTCTTCTACATTTTTATTATATTTTTTACCATTTATAGTTTGACTAAGAAGACTTGGCCATGAATCTATATTGTACATAGTGCACCATCCTTATGTTGATAATGTATTATAAATTCTCTCAGGCATATTCTTTAGAACGGGAATAGCCATTTTTTGATAGTATGGTATTAATTCAGTATTAGAGGATACAGCGTATTTATCATTATAAGTAAACTTTTCATCTAATGCTACATATGATATTGAATACTGATACAAGAATTTTTGTATAGCTGCTTTATTAAATGATATATTTTGAATAAAGCCATAATAAGTTCTACCCTCAATTACTAATTCAGTTTTATACTGACTAACATACTCAAAATTATTATTTTTAACATCTTCACTATAAGTTTTATAATTTGTTAAAAATTTATGTCTTTCAAGTTCATGTTTCATATCAAGCATAAATCCTGTAAATGATATGTTTATTGGGTTTTTACCTGTTCTCATTAAAAACCATCCGGCATTTGTTTTGTTCATTTGTTGAGTATTAGATCTGCTCTCTTGAAAAGATGATGGTGAAATTAAAAATGGTATTATTTTTTGTCCACCTCTTAAGTCTGTAAATCTTAAAATGCAGTTATGATAACCAGGCATTTCCCATGCCTGGTCTTTCCACTTAGGAGCTGCCTTTCCTCCGTAAGAACTAAAGTAAACATTAACATCGTCATAATCTGTTCTTACATCTTTAGTCTGCAAATATCTTTCCTTCTCTATAAGTTCATAGTCTATTTTTCTCTCAATTGTTCTGGTTAAGTTTTGAATAAATAAAGATTGACTCTCACCTATTCTTTCTAAGACTCTTGGAAGGTCGGGAGTAAAAACAACAGTATTAGGCTCTATATTTAAAGGATCAGTTATATGTGGATTCATAAGTAACAATGTATCATATGTATCCTTTGGATTATCGCTTATTGTCATTGCAATTTCTTCTAATGCATTCCAGTCTATACGCTTAAATTCAATATTATCAAAATCTCTTCTCATTATAGCTTTTTCAACCATAACTTCACCAACTACAAATTTATGATACTTAGTTATGTTTTTAGCTGCACCAATAGGCTCGTAATTTATTGTTTTATATATATTAATAAATTTCATTTTTTCTACAACTTCATCTTTTACTTCTTCAAGGTTAGAAAAATTACCACCACCACTACCATTCATTTCTGCAAAAGATGATATGTTATCAACTTTTAAATTTTCTTGTTCTATTAAATATATACATAAATCAACTAAGGACTTTTTTTGAGAATCAGATAATGTGCTACCTTCTTTCCCTCCTAAGCATATAGCAATACTATTTCTTACCTCTCTTTTATTGGAGGGTAGTTCATTTTTTTGAAACAAAGGTCTGCACTCATAAATCAAACCATCATACTGCAGAGTAGGTTTACTTGACTCACCAGGGCCTTTTATTACATAATGATAAAATATACCTGATATAGCTGTTGTGTAAGAAGTTAATTGATTTTGATCTAATCTTTGGCCTCTCCACTTTTTATCTTCAGAGTGAGCAGTATTTAATAGACCAATATCTAAATATTCTTGGTTTTCATCACATATTATTATTTTTGTATCATTAAGATCCAAAAATTCCTTTTCTCTTAGTTGAGGCTTATACTTAAAAGCTTCTTTAACTTTTATTATTTTCAAAAAAAATCACCTCACTTAAATAATCTTTACATTTTTTTCATAAGTATCTAAAAATATATGAGTATCATCTGATATCATTAAAGTTAAAATATAGTCGCCTATGATACTTGGTGATGTAAATGAAACATCAAATATTTTAGCTTTACCAAAATCTTCACTTACATCTTCATTGCCAGGAACATTTATGTCATCAGTAATAATAAGTGGAAACTCTTCTTGTACTTGAATTATATCTGATACATCTTTAAATTGTATAATTAATTTAATGTTCTTATCATCTGTCCAGCTAAAAAAGGTACCTGCATTTGTAAATTCAATAGTTGCATTTACTTGTGAGTCACTTGCTATTTCAGTTAAAATGTCGTCTGATTTATGGCTTGCTCTTTTTAAGAAATTATTAACTGCATCAACATAATATTGATTATCTAATTTTGTTCTTGAAGATAAATCTCTTATAGTTGAAACATTGTCTTTTATCTTTTTCTCTATTATTTTTAATTTACTTACTTGCTCTTTAAAAAACTTAACATCATTTCCCGAATAGTTGTCTGTATTCTCAGCTATCTTATTATCTATATCTGATTTTATTAATTCAGATTCAGTCATCATATCCTTATTTCTTTTTAATAATATATGTATCTTCTCTAAATAATCCATGTTTCACCTCTTTGAATTTACTAAAGTCCTGGAACCCAATTCCATAATTTCGGAACGTTTCTGTCAAACCAACTAGTACCTTCATTATTAGGAGTAACACTGCTTGATGCAGTTCCAGCACTCTTACCTTCTATCTTTCCTAATCTTTCATCAAGGTCTTTTTGTAGATTTGACATTGAGTCTATAACTGATTTAACTGATGTTTGCAAGTCAGTCCATCCACCCTTTAAATCTCCAGCTTCAGATCCTGGAGCGTCAACTGTTGTCATAACATTTCTTACTACATCCATTAATATTTTTTTCTGTTCGTCACTTGAACTGTCGTGGTAAGACGCTTCAATTAAATCAGCCTTTAATGCTTCTCTTCTATGCTCATTACCTGGACCTAAGATTTTCTCAAAGAAGGCGTCTTGTTTTTGTGTCTTCTTTTCTATTGCCTCATTATCATCATCTTTGCCAACTACTAATTTTCCTAAATTTCCAGCAATCAGTTTCTCTTGGTCTGTTAATAATGTCTCAAGATTTGGACTGTTTTCAATACTTTCACTAGTACCCATCAATGCAAGCTTTGCAATATCTTTTTGACTACCTCCAAGGTATTTAAGCATGACTCCACCAACGCCCGATACAAGTTTTACTTGTTCTTCGTAATCCTTCATTACTTGAGGAAAAAGCTCAGCATCAGTATATATTTTAGATTTTGCAAGTCTTGTTGCAGAGTCTAAAGTTTTACCCATTAGAGCTAGGGAACCCCTGCCTTTCTCGCCTTCTTTTGTAAATGGACCCATACCCGTTTTTATATTTGGATTTTCTTTTTCAAAATTATCAATAAAATTCTTTAGGTTTTTAACGTCACCTTCATCTCCAGACATTGCTGCAAGTGTCAGGCTTTCAAACTCACGTTTTTGAGATGTATTTAAATATTTATCATCATTTATTTCGCTTATAATAGACACAAGCTCTCCTTGTGACTTTACCATTAATTTTTCTCTTTCTTCTTGAGCTTTTTCGGCCGCTTTCTTCATATCTTTAATTGACCCACTACCCTTTATTTTTTCATGGTTAGGGTCTTCTGTAAATTTATTAACAGTGTCAATATCAACTGGCTTATATCTATCCCCTTCTTCTGCTCCAACTAAAGTTAACTTACTTCCAATTCCAAAGAATCCGCCTCTTTTTTGTATTCTACTAGCCTCTAATCTATCTTTATCTGTGAAGTACTGCTCTGTAGGCATTGCCCCTGAATAATTAGGGTCACTTGATGTTCTTAAATAATTTAACTCTACTAAAAGATTACTCTTTTGATAAACATCCATTTTACCCCATTGAGTATTACCCTTATTATCTTTTTCACTATCATAATCCCTTAACATATTTTGAATTTCAACTTGTCTTTCTGCAAACTTTTGATTTGCAGATAATTTAGAGCTTACACCTTTATCCATATCTATGCCATATGCATAAGCCATATGCTCTCTCATTTTATTTAAATCCATTTCCTTGACCTTTGGATCATTTATTAAAGCATTAACATGATAAAGGTCAAAATGCTTCCTAATATTTTTAGCAGTATCGCCAGTTATATAATCGCTTCTAGTGGCAAAGCTATAGTTTGATTTATACTCTCCTCTTGCTGTCTCAAATGAACTTATCATTTCATTACTAATATCAGCACCCTGTCTCTTTAAATCTTGCATTCCTTCTTTAACACCTTTTATTATTTCCTTATAAACTTCTTTGCCTGTCTCTCTAGCTTCTATAGAAAAGCTTCTTCCTTGACCTAAATTGGCTGAGTCATACTTGGTGCCAGTTAACCAATCAGAAACCTTTGTAACTGCTCCTACAGCCATCTCTGTCACAGGAGTAAATCTATCCCCAACTGTATCCTTAAATTTTTCCCATGGGTCTCTTACAAATGTACGCCAAGCACCTTTCCTGTTAGCATTTATATCTGCTAATAAATCTTGCTGTCTGGTTAAGTTGGCAGCATCTCTTAGCAGTTTTCCATTGTCAGCTTCCTGATAATTTAAGAAGTTTCCAAATAATCTTCCGGCATCTGAATTATCACCAAATGCTAAACTTAATATTTGCTCATATGATAAATCTGCATTTCTTAAAGATGGATCTCCTAGTTGCCTTTTGGCAGCTTGCGATATAGTTGTTGCAATCTTTGATTGCTCTGCTGCGCTAAGTCCACCTAGAATTTTACCTGCTCGATTTACCCATTCATTTGATGCAGCTATATTTCCTTTATCTCTTAACTCATTTAATTTAGCAGTACCTTTGTTTGTTAATTGTTCTAATGTTGAACCGCTGGCTGCAAAACTTTTAAATGATTCAGGATTAAATACAAAGCTTTTTGTATCTTCACTCCAGTCAAAGAAATTAAGACCTGCGCCAATAACCTCGCCCCTGTTTAAGAATTGTTGCATGTAACTAATTGTCATAGAAGAAGCCTGATTAACTCCTCCAATATTAGAAATATAATTAAATAGCTCTCTTTGTCTTGGGTCTGAGCCTTGCATAATTTTAGATTTATCATACATTGAACTCACATATGCTATAGTATCTCCGGCTACTTGCATAGAATTTGTAGGAGATAATGTTGTGCCTTGTCTTAACTGCTCCCCAAGTGCAAATGAAGACTGCATAAATTCGTCAGCACTTCTTCCGGTGAAAGAGCCAAGCACTTTACTCCTGGATGCAAAATAATCAAAATTTTGACTAGAAATACCTGACTTATTCATTTCACTCATAAGACCAGCTACATCTTCAAATGTCTTATTTAATATTAATGCACTCTTTTTAACGTAATCTGTTAATTTAGACATCTTATTTTGAAATGTCTCTAAGTCTTTAACATCTTTTAATAATCCGCCCTCTGTAAACTTAGCCATTAGGGTAGTAGTCTCTTGGTCTGTGATTCCTTTTTCAGTATTCATGTGTCTTAAAAATCTTGCAGCTCCCCATCTTTGAGACTGGTCAAATCCTGCAATATCTCTTGTATTTGTAGATTCTCTTGGATTTATAAATCTATAAGATTCACGAAGTAAATACTGATTTATTGATGCATGCTGTTGGGCTTGATTCAAACCTATATTAAATAAGCCTCCAACAGCTGCGCCTCCAACGACACCACCAGCTATCCCACCAACAAGTCCAGGAACTAAGGCCGTACCTAAAATACTACCGGCTGCAGATGTTCCAAATTTAGCTCCTGATATTGCGGCATCACCAAGTCTAGATCCATAATCAGTTCTTATTTGATCCATTTGATGCTGATTAACTCTGTTTCTATCTACAAATACAGAATCTATAAAACCCGCTTGAGGCATATTTAATTGACTAATGGAGCCCCTAAATTGTTGCCTTGCCGCCTGAGTCGAAGGAGAAAATGGAAACATTGGAGGTGCATACTCTGGCGAATAATTTACATAATCGCTCATATATTGAGCATTAGGCTGATGCCCAACATTTACAGAATTGTTCTTTGAAGTATTGGAGGCAATCGTATGTATAGCGTTTAATTGTTGTGCTTGTAGTTGTACTAATTTTTCCATACTATCTCTTAAAGATTGCTCCATGTTCACTTTTAATCACCAGCCTTTTCATCGTCTTTTAATTCTGAAATACCTAAATTTCTTTTTATATTATCTCTTTTATATTTAGGTAAGAAGAACTTAGTTTTATAATGGTCACTAAGATCAAGGGTTATTGTATCGGGTGTAGTTGCTTTTATTTCCTCTATAAAATCTTCTATCTCTTTATCTACTTCAGTCTCTTTATCCTTATCTCTTTCTTTGATATACTCTAATCCAATCTTTGGATTAGCTAAAACTCCTACAACATCTAATCTATCCAGTATTCTATCTACTAGAACTTTATTATCTTCATATTCATTTTTCTTGTTATTCATTATTTCCTGATAATGAAAAAGCCATTGAGCATCTGTCATCTTTTGAAATCTTTCTTCTGTGATAACGCCGTTTTTCTCGTACAAGACTGTTGATACAACCTTGCCGAACGGCGTTCCTAAAAATTTTTTATATCATCCACAATCTTGCCTTCATTTATATATATATTATTTTGCCTCTGGACACAATCTATATAAAATTGATATGTTTTTTGTATTACAATAGCTGGCATTCTTAATATTTGCTTATATAAGCTCTCTCTTTTTTTACTGTTTTCATATTTATCAAGGTTATCTCTTTCTATTGGAATTCCATTTATAGAAATAATAGCTTGAGATAATATGCTAGCTGCTCTTATCTTTTCAATTACATCAATAGGTATGGTAGGATTTGCTGATAATAAAATCGCCTCTGAGATTAGAAGTTCTTCAGTATTTAAAACTTTTAACTTTACCTTAAACCCTTCAACTATATCTTTTTCATCTACCACAACTCCCTTTTTTAAAAAATCCTCAAAAAAAGTTTCAATATCAGAAGCAGATGAAAATGAATAATTTAATATCTTGTCCGTTGACTCATCTTTATTTTGCACATTAATGTTTTCATTTTGTTCCATAGGTGTTCACTCCTTTTTATTTTTTTATATATTTATAGTATAACATTTTTTACACACAAAAAAGAGAGGCACTATTTCTACCTCTCTTTTTATATTAAAATTATTCTGTTGTTAAGGAAACAATTTCTTCATACATTATATTAACATTTTCAGCTATCAATACTTGGCCTGCACTTATACTTTCGTTTCTTGATTGTATCCAGCAAGTACTAAATACTCTTGAATAACGAAGAGGATTCCCTTCTTCGCTACTATAAGCTGCAAACATTAAATTTATAGGTTTATCAATTTCTTTTAATGATGCTATTGCTGTTTTACCCTCATTTGAAGGGGTAACATTTGAGCCTGTTCCAGGTCCATAGTGTAAAAGATTTACTAGGTCTTTACCAAATACAAATAATCTTGCAAGTGATATTTGACCAGTCGCTCTTCCAGGTACTAGATATGGTCTATCTGAACCTAACTCAAATATCATTTCTATTTGTCTTTGCTCTCCCCAGTTATATCCCTGAATAACGCCTATTCTTTTAAAATCAGTTCTCTCTGCAGTTAAAGTTGGAGCAGCATAAATAATACACTTTGATGCACTTATAAAGCTACCTGGCTTTATATTGTCATCTATATGTCTTTTTTGATAATCCCAATTAGTTTCAAAATTTGTATCAGCCATTTTTAATTACACCCCTTTCTTTTATTCTAATATAAGAGTAATTTCAATGTAGTTACAAGGATATGGAGGAAGAACTGATAATGACACTATTATGGTGTCAGGATTATTTTCATCCTGCATTATTAAGTCTATTCTTCCATCTACTATTACTCCTCTTGATTTTAAAGTATCCATAGTAGAATCAAGAGTTCCTTTAACCATGCTTATAAGTTCAGGAGTAATATTATATCTTCCTATATATACTTCACATGCATTTCTTAAAAGTTTAGCGCAATAATCTTCAATAGCTAGTATTGAATTTTCTTTAAATTGTAATGTTGACATATCAGTTGATAGTTGATGTCTAATTGTTATAGGAGATGTAGAGTTTTCTTGTGTTAAAATCATAACTCCTTTTTCTGCTAATTGATTCATTTGAGTCCTTATCATTTTAACACCCTTTAATTCATTAAATCCATTTAAAGTCACTCTAGTTAATGACCTTTGTGGAGGATTAGCCCATTGTGCACCTGCAATTGCACAAGCTAAATAAGGAGCATCTAATTCTCTTAGAGTTCCATCGCCTAATAATCTAGTAGCTTTATCTGGATACATAACACTTACTCTTCTGTTATATATAAATTCAGATAAACCGCCAACCTTTGTCAATACATCACTGAAAACAGTACCTTCAGGATCTAGGTCAGTGTATGCTTTTCCGAGGATAGCACATCTTTCCATTCTCTCTTCAACAGAAGACATTTCAGTTATATGAGCTATTACAGCGTCTTGAATGTCTTTAGTGTTATCCATTATAACTACTCTCCACATGTCTTTTATAAATCTAGCATGTGTTTCAATTGCAGCTATATAATCAGCAACAGTAACTTCTCCATCATAATTAACTTGTAATACATAAACTGTAGGAGCTCCTTGCTCTAGAACTATTCTTGCTCCTAATGATACAGGTGATAGTGGGTATCCACTTTCGTTTTCTTGTACCTCAGGACCGAATAAAGATGTTACATCAGCTATAGTTCTACATAACTTTGGTTCAAATTGAGAATCCTCAACATTATAAACTAAAGTTACATAATAAGTTGAACCAGCTTCAGGTCCACCTGAATTCCAAGTTATTTCATTTGAGTCAGCAACAAAAGTATAATTACCTGTATCAGGGTCAGGATCTGCACCCTCTTCAAAAGGAATCCATTCACTGATAATTCCTCTTTTTGAGCTTCCTATATAAGCTATAGAAGCTACACTTGTAAAAGGAAATATATCTGTGTCGCCACTTTCCGCTCTAACTATTGCAACAGTCTCTCTTAACTTACTTGCACCTGTTCCAATAACAAGTGGTATCATTGATACTTCACCTGGAATTAAAGGACCAGTTCTAGCGGTATTTTGCACTTCTAGGTATACGCCCGGTTCTCTGTAAGCCATTTTTCAATCCCTCCAATTCTCTTAGTTACAAAACTGTTTTTAAAATCTTTATCATATTTAATAATTCTAAATCTCTAATCTTATTTCCTTCCCATTCTAAATTCCCTTGTACTGATAATGTTGTTTCAAATATATGTTCAGGATATTGTCTATGTGGGGATGTAGGATTTTTTGATACACTGCCAACTTTTATATATATTGAATCAAAAAGCTCCTTTGCTGTAAAGGTGAGATAGCTTAAAGCCCTATTAGCTAAATCTTTGCTTACAAAATACTCTGATAAGCAAACAAGGCCAAGCGAATATGGTATGATATTTAAATATCTTTTCCCTATCTGCCTTCCTTCATCATCAAATATATCCATATAATAATTACTGTAAAAACTTGTTTCACAATTAAAGTTATACGTTATATTTGTAACGACAAGATGAGGCGTTTTTAAAGTTGCGTCTTTTTCGGGAAACTCTGGTGTTATTATGAGTTTTGTTAATTTATCATCTTCATTATATACGAAAGTATCATCTTTTTCAAATATCGCTTTAAATGCTTTAACATATCTTGCTTCTATCTGTTGCTCTATATCTATTAAATTAAGAGATCCCATTTTAACACCTCCTACACAGTAACTTTGTAAACTATATTTGACTTTGGAAGTCTATGAATTTGTAGTGTTTGTCTTATAAGATAAAAATTTTTATGGCTCGGTTGACAATTAGCTACAATATATCTTGTATTGTCTTGTGAAACTAGAATATCATTAATTTGTATAAAGGGATAGTTTAATGTCCAAAGCTGTAGTGGGCTATCTATTTCTCCAACATCACTTACTGTAAAGTTTTCGCTGACATTAGAAGCATTAAAATAATTGACAAATATTTCATATGCACTATAATATCCGCCAACATATTTAGTTCCGTAACATATTTCGCAGCTAACGGGATTAGACCTTCTTCTTACATCGTCAAAACAAGTACATAATTGTCCTATCTTTTTCCTCTTTAATAACTTTAATTTTTCTGTTATTATATTTTTTAAATATATAGTGTGAATCTCTACAATTGCTTGAGCTTCAAGGTCAGGTTTTCTACCTTTATACTCACCGTAAATATCATGTAATATACTCTCGCTAGTCAATTTGTCTGTGACTTTAATTTTATAGTAATAATTAATAGACACATCATATAAATTAACTAGCATATCTCTATGACTAAAATCTTTAATATCAGAGACCAATAAAGTATAAGCACCAGTTTGGTGATTAGATTTATATATATCAAATATATAGTTATCTAAATTATCATGAGTATCATTTATACTAAACTCAACATATAAAGAATCAAGCCCTAATTTATCTGAAACTAATATATCTTTTATATAAATCATTATCTCCACATCCTGTAACTAAATTCTGATCCAATGCCTATAAACCCTGAGTTTTCACTTGATGCAATAATAGCAGATTTAAACTCCTTCTTATCTGACTCATATTGTTGAAGTAAGAAGGATACCCAACTTTGATACATGCCAGTTTTATTAAACATTGCTATACTAAGGCCTGAATCATTATAGTCTATTTGATTTCTAAGCTGCAAGATTCCCTCTCTTATAAGTGCGAAAATCATAGCCCCATCTATTATAAGACCATCATCTATTATGGAGTTTTGAAAATTAAATAGTGTATATTTTGTTCTTGGATATCCTTTATTTATATCTGCAATTGCTGACTTTAAGAGAGCTACTATAGTATTGTCGGAATAGTGCAGTACTTTTCCGGATAAAATATTTTTTTGAGGATCATCATCCGCCATGTGAAGTCTAAAATCATCTACTAAGCCTTGAAGTGTAGATAGCTGTTCCTGCGTATAATTTCCAGTAATAGTATAAGTCTTTTTTAAAACTATAGGCATATTATACCACCATCCTTTCAAAGCCAACGGATATGTATCCATTCTTCTCAAACATAAAGTAGTAGTTCCCAGGCTTCAACATTAAATTCCATGCACCAACATCATTCGTAATTGTCTTAGCTATAACCTCTTTTGTTGTAGGATTAAAAATAGTTATTTGAGTATTAGGGATTGGAGACCCTTGCTCATCTAACACTTTAGAATCTGAACCGTCTAAACTTTTTAATGTATTACTTCCAACAAAGAGAGGCGGTATATTATCTGCAGTATCAGTTGCATTTAATATGAAAAATATTTCATCTATTTCACTAAATACTGTTATAGAATATTCGCTAATTTCGTCTGGGGTAAAATTATAAAGATAAAAATCTTCAACTGAATTCATATCAATTAAAAATATATCATTTACCCATTCTGTGCCGTTCCAAAAAGTATTGTCTTTTAATTTTATTATTTTAGCCTTAGCACTATCTCCATCCCCTATAAACTTTATAGGATAAGACGTATTTACTAACCAATCATATTTTACTATATCATCATTATACGCAGTTAGAGATATAATTTTACTACAATTATATTCATCTGATCTTGATAATATAGTAAATACTCCTATTTTGTCAGGAGTAAAATTATAAGAATATACACCATTTCCAATATGATTCATTATTATATGAAACTCATTATCCACCCATGACATTCCATTCCAATATTTAAAATCTTGTGAGTTCTTAATAATTGTAATAGGTGTATCATCTAATATTCTATTATTATTAATATCAGTAACGAGTAATGATACTACATATGTCTGACCTAATTTTAAGAACATATTTTCACCCCTTATTCTGGAGCTTCTTTATTTATAACTTCTTCTATTTTCTTTTCCATTATTTCCTCTATTTTTTCTTCTGTTAATTTAATTTCTACTAGTTCTTCCTTAATTTCTACTGGCTCTTCTTTGATTTCTACTGGCTCTTCTTTGATTTCTACTGGCTCTTCTTTAGATTTTTTAGATTGTTTTTTATTTTTATTTAATCTTTCTGCAGCTGCTTTTTTTCTTTCTTCAATCTTTAATCTGTTATCTTCCTTCTCTTTTTCTTTCTCTGTTCTAGCTTTTATTTTTTCTTTTTCTTCTGTCGAAATTGATATTCCGTCAAAATCTCTTCTTCTACTTTTAAAGAAGTCATTATAGTTATGACTCTCTATTTTAAACCATCCATTTTGTTCTGCTGTTTTTAACTTCTCAAAAGTTTCTTCACTAACTTCTGCATTAGTTAAATTATTGCTTCTAAAAACCTTTCCACCAATTAACATCTCACTATTTGTTTCGCTTATTAATTTTCCTGTTATTTTTATTGTATGTAGCATAAGTTACCCTCCTAAATTAATTGTTTGTACCAGCTAATTGACTGCGCAATACTTCTGCTTCTAATTCATTTAATTTATTTTTATTTTGCAAGTATTGTGCTCCGAGTCTTATCCCTTGAACACCTGTACCTATGGCAGCTCCAATTAATGCAGGCTTTATAGCTCCTAATGCAGCTCCAGTTAATATTCCGCCTAATCCTCCAGCTATCGCTCCACCAGCCCCACCTGTTAGAGCGCCACCTAGAGCAGCTCCCCCAAGCCCACCTGCTAACCCTCCAAATGTTCCGCCTATACCTCCACCTATTCCTGCGCCAACTAAAGCACCTTTGCCTAAACTAATTTTATTCTCTTCAGCTATTTTATAGATAACCTCTTTATACATTGCCACTTTATCCATTACTCTTCCTCCTTAATTTATATTATAAAAGGGTAGGTATGATACCCACCCTTTTATTATAACAATTAAAATTACATTTCTTCAAGTGAGCCGTAACCTTTAATCTTTCCTTCTTCTTTAGCCATTGCGCCCTTAGTATCATCACTAAGAAGAATCTTGTCATCTCCAGGAGTGAAGTCTAAGATTAATTTAGCAACAGCTTTTTGTGATGCAAGATAAAGTCCTAAGAACTCAAACATGAATAATCCTTGCTCAAGTTTATTAGTAACTTCTGTTAATCTTACAGTTAAATCTTTAAGTATAGGCATTCTTCCTACGAAATCTGGCTCTGAGAATGCATATATAGTATTCTTTCCAACAATTCTTGAAGTGATTAATTTAACACTTCCCCAAATTGAATATTTAACGCCTGACTCTAACATTTCTCTTTGAGTCAATTGGTCTATTTCATTTTGAGCCCAAACTAGAATATCATCTAATCTGTCTTGTTTCATAACAAAAGCAGCTAGAGGAACATCATGTTGAGACATACATTTTTTTAAGCTAACTAAATGAGTTTTGTAAAGTAGAGTATCAGCGCTTGTAACTATTTGTGTGTCATGCTCAGGATTTACAGCGTCTCCGCTTCCCATAAGCAATCTATCAACTAAATCTAAGATTTTTCCATCTTCGATTTTAGCAACCGCTTGACCTGACAATTCTCTAACTCTTTCTAGATAGTTAAATTTTTGAACTAACATTCTTTTTAAATGAAGAGTAGTATCATCACTTGTAATAGTCATGATTCCTACATTAACTCCATCGCCCTCGATTTGATATCTTGGCACTTGACCATCATCAGCATAAAAAGCTGCATGAGAATCGAAATCTTTTGGATAATAGAAGTAAGGTTCACCATTTATAAGATGAAGCTCTTCTGAAGTTACGTTGTGAGCTAATAATACTTGTCTTCCAAATGATTCATAGTCTCTTGTTTCCCTTATAAATGGAGGGAGCTTTTCAAGAGCTAATTTTTCTAATCCACCTGGGGACTCTAACAATTTTCCTAAGTTATAATCAGCATTTTGAGTTTCACTTGCAGTTTTAATTTTCATAATTCCAGCCATTTTAGTTTGTCCTCCCTTCCATTATATTACAGCTTTTATTCTAAGTTCGCCATTAACTGGAGCGCCCAAAGAATAAGCAGCTATTAACCAAGGTGTAGCGTTTGCTGGATCGTATGGAGTTAATACTCCATCAGCATTAACACAAAGCGGAGTCATAGCTCCATATGTTTCTGCAGTATCAAAATTACTTACTGTAACTTCGAAAACACCGAAATAATAAGTAACTTTTTTAACTGACTTTCCTGAAATCTGATCTCTTCCAGCTCTTTTTGAGCTTATGCAAAGAAACGATTTCTTTGTTCCATCTGAAATAACAACTTTACCTGAATCATTAATTGTTACCCATTGTCCTTCTTCAAGTTCTGTTACAGAATCATCAAGTGGTCTAACTGCAACTCTGTAAGCATACTCGTCTAACCTATTCTCAAATCTTATCATGCTTAAACCTCCCTACTATGATTTTTAATTTAAAAAAATTTATTAATCTGATAATGACTCTTCAAGAGTGATTCTACGATCACCTAAATCCATATTAATTTGTTTGTCAAGAAAAGTCAAATTATCAAGTCCTTCCTTGGTAAATGCGTCAGAATTGATGTTCTCAATTGTTGTTTTTAACATTTCATATCCAGACTCATCAAGTTGCATAACTTTCTCTATCTGGCTTTCAATGTCTGCTTTTTTTATTAAGCACTTTTCATTCATTAAATGAGCAAGTTTTGTTGCACTGTCTAGTTTTTCTTTGTTATGTATTGTGGAATTTAGTTCGGCGTTTTTAGATATTAACTCCTCATTTTCTTGTGCCAGTTTTCTATTTTCTTTAGCTGCGATTTTTAACATTTTGCTTGCGTTTAAAACGACTAGTGATATTTTTTGTATATCTATATTTTTTTGTGATTCACTTTTAATTCTACCATATTTATCGTCGCAAAGAACAGATGATATTTTCTCAATTAATTCTTTTTTTCTTTCTGATTGATTTTTTTGCATTGCATCACCCTCTTTGCTCTCTTTTTTATCTCCATACAATTTAGATGTTATTGCTAGAGCTCCGACTGTTGGTAGTACCGCCTTCTTTACTTTACCTAAAGGTGCAGTTGCTAATGGTAAATCTATTTCGCTAAATGTATCAGGGACTCCAGCTTTTGATTCCCCTGTTGGAACTTGATATTTATTAATAAATGATTTACCGCCCTCACTTCTTGCTCTTGATACATTATCTCTCACACTTTTTTTTACAGAATCCAATCTAGATTTAGCTTTAGTTATATCTTCGAGGGTCTTAGCTTTAGTTAAAGCTAATCTTGCTCCCTCTAAATCTTTTCTCCCAGAAGATACGGCTTTTTTAACGCTTCTTCTTCTGAAAAAATTATGTGCGGCTCTACCTCCTCTTATATCCCAATCAGTTAGTTTTTCTTGAGCTTTTGAAAACTGATTTCCAATAGCTTCACTAACTTTTTTGGGTACAAGCTTTGAGCCAATTCCACTAAAGAAAGAACCTGAGCCTTTTCCTATTAAATGATCTCTAGCTATATCTTTAGCAGAAGATGTTGTACCTCTAAGATTTTGTTTCCCTATTATGTTGACAAAATCTTGAAAATTCTTAGCTTTTATACCTGCGAATTTATGGAGTCTGTGAGACACAAAAGCTCACCTCCTACTATTCTTGCAATAAGCTATATATATTATAAATAATATCATCTGCTACTTGCATAGAATTTTTTTCTGCAATATAAGCTAGTTTCTCACTTTTATCAACTATTGTTTCAATTGCCACTTTATCTTCTATCTTTTGTGAAACATAGTCAGCAAGATCCATTCCTTCTTTTTCTAACTCTTGAGCAGCTAAATCATATGCATACTTAACAACTTCTTCGTCATATTCTGCTGCAGTTTTATTTTCTTCTTCTTCAGTCTCTTCTTCAGCTTCTTCAGTTCCTTCTTGAGTAGCTTCAGCCACTATTTTTTTAGCTATCTCTTGAGCTTTTTGAACAAGTTCTTCTTTATCTTGATTCTCTTCCGCTCTTTTTTCTACACCTTTAGCTAAAGCTGATTTTAGGAGTTTTTGTTCTGCTTCTGCTTCGCCTTCATCAATAACTTCATCTTCACTTTGAACTTCACTGTGATCTCTTTCTTCACTAGTATCAATTCTTTCGTCTTCACTCATTAACTCTTCTTCCATTGTTTTTCTTTTTGAGTGATTAACTTTGTCTTCTTTAGGTTGTTCAACAGTTCTGTTTTCTAATGAAGGTTCTTCAGCTACTTTTTCCATAAACATATTATCAATTTCTTCAGCTAAAGCCTCTAGTTGATCTGGTGAAAAATTTTCTTCAAGTATTTGTTTTGCTTCATTTTTATCAATACTTGAAGCTGTCTTGTTAATATTATTTTGATAAAAATCTTGGCTTATTAACTCTTCGTAAAAAGCCTCACTTCTTTTATTATCAGACATTTTCTTGTAATCGCTACAACCTTTGATATTTTAACAAAAATATCATATAGCGATTCTCTCCTTTCTTTTTTATTTTCAGCGATACTAAAAGCACTTGTTTATTTTAATTTTATATACAAAAAACCTAAAAATCAAGTAATCATTATCATTTAAAAAATATCATGATTGTATTGTTTGATTTTTAATACTGTTTTTAGGTTTTTTTGTCAACTTATGTCCTATATATGCAAATATAGATGCGTCTACTAAATTTGATGGAAGAGCTGATAAGGCTGATTTTTTAGGATTGGTAAATAGTGAGTATGTGCCAACATCCTTTATTACCGAACCTATTGCTCCTGCAACTTTTTCTACAGTATAATTAAAATCTGTTTTTATAGCTTCTTTACATATATTTAAAAAATTATCTATATCATATTCGGATAATTTATTTATGGATAATATTTCATCTGCAACATCTTGTCTTTTTAATTCATTTAAGACACATGCATATTTTATTGCACTAATTTGTTTGTCAGTGTATTTTTCTTTTAAAGTTTTATCTATAGATGCATTTTTAAATATATTATTATTTTCATCATCTGCTTTTTTATAATATTTAGATGATATATCTTGTAATTTTTTAGATACATCAAGTCCTTTACCTTTAAATGTTTTTACTATTTTTGGAGCAAATGCTTGAAGCACATATGCGTTAGCAGGATTTTCTGCCATGTATCTGTTAAACCCGCTTAAGTTTTCTCTATTTTTAAGTCTTGACCTTTGAATTGCAGAGTAACCAAATACAGCGGGTAGTCCATAGGCTAAGGCTTTTCTTGTAGTATATCCTTTACCTAGTAAAGCTGTTTTTTCTATAAACTCATTTGTTAAATTATCTATTGTGTCTCCCTCTATGTGTGATGCAAACTTTTCAAGCCCATATGTAAAGTTATCAGATGCTAAATGTTGAACTCTTTGCCCTTGGTAGTTGGCATATAATAGTGACGGTATAATATATTTTAAGAAGTCACCTATACCATCAGTATCATTTCTCATTAACATTGCTGGCAAGAAATGAGGTGCATTATTAGTTAAAGGTTTGCTTGGCAAATTGGATATTCTATCAACAAAAAATCTTGGATGCATACTTCTTTGAGGCATCTCATCTTTTACAAAATCCATCATATCATTATATGCTAAATCTTCATTTAGCATAGGCAATCTTCTTTTTATTGTCACTATTATTGCTTTAACTTTTCCTAATGGATGTTTGCTTCCTCTTACTAAATCTTGTATATTATCTGTAATCGGAAGTATTTTTTCATTTAACGTATCAAACATTGAAGGGAAATTTATTAATTTACTTATGTCGTTTCTTGCAACATTCTCATCTGCTATTTCAACACAATTTCCTGGAATATCAATATCTTTAAATTGTTCTCTAAAGTCAGATGGACTTGACCCTATTAAAGAATTAAATATATCATTAAACTCTAATGGTGTAAGCTCTATTCCTGCAAAGTCTAATACTTTTAAAAATTGGTCGAAAGCATCTCTTAGTGGAAGCTCTTTTTTAATGGCAACTCTTTTTATATTTTCTGCAATCTCGACACATTTTTCTTTATTCCAATATTCATCATAAAATAATTTTAAAGAACTTCTTAGATTTTCTATATTTTTATATCTATCACTTAACACTTCACCTTCTGCTGAGTTTGTAATTTTCCCAACTATTTCTTTTTTTATGTCAGCTATTTTTTGAAGATATTCTTTTTTATTGGATGCTATCTTCTCAGGGAAAATTTCAAGACTATTAAGTATAAGATTATCAACTTTATCATTCGCGCATTTTTCAATGCCTATATCCTCGTTAAGAAAGTTTTCTTTTATGCTAGCAACCTTTTTAATATTAGCATCAAAGCAACTCTTATCAAGTTTTAAATCTAGAACTTTAGCTGATTTTTCAGCTCCATTTAAAACTGCAGATATATCATGAAATTTTGGCTCAATATTTATTTCAAAAATTTTAGTACCATCATCTAATACTTGATTCTTCATATTTCTAATATGGTTACAATACTCACTTCTTACTTTGGCTTTATTTCCACAATAAGAGCATACACTATGTTTTATTCTACATCCCATAGAAACATCAGTCATAAAACCTTTTTCAAATCCTCTAACAATAGTAGGGGCTAACTTTCTATCTACCCTTATTAGAAGTTTAACACATTTCATTTTATCATCCCATTGAGAATCCAAAACATCCCCAATAGCCTTTGATACATCTTTATTTTCGTGGTTTTTAAAAAAGTGAGCTGTTAAAAATGTCTTGTAATTTTTCTTTAATTCATCTTCCGGAAAATAATCTGCATTTTTATTCGATCCGTAAAACTCTCCCGCACTTACAGCTTTTACTACCATATAAAAGAAATCAGAGTCGTATTTAATTCCATCTGGCAATTTAATTGCTGCGGTTTTTATTAAATTATCATCTAATATTTCAAAATTATCTTCATTTAAACTAAAAGTAGTTGTTTTGTAAAACAAAAATCTCAGCTCCCTTCTTATCTTCTAAAGATATTATACTACATTGAAACTTGTATTTAAAACAACTTAAATTTTTAGTTTAAAAATATATATATTATTTCATTTTTTATATACAATTTACCGATAGAATTTCCAGTGTAAAAACATTACATTATTAGATTAGAATTACTGTAAATATAAACATATATAACCCCCTTCTCGGACAAGCTAACTTTTTTTTAGTTAGCTTGTCCGAGTTGTAAAAGTCTGGGAAAATATGCATACTTGTGTTTATAAAAGTCTGAAAACCATTGATATAACTGTATTGTAAGAAAATTTTTTTCAATATAATTACATAACTAGGTGGACACTTCCATGCTCGAAGTGTCCACAAGTGTCCAAATACATTTTTTTCCACCACCCTCAAAGTGGCTCTAGGACTACTCCCATTTTTTGAAGTGTCTGCCAGTCAATTAAGTGTCCAGACGAAATCGTTGTGCGAGTTGAGTTTTAATAATTTTGGACACTTTTGACCCTAAAAAATATAAAGGGGGGTATAAAAAAATTTTTTTGTTTTTTTAAAAAAAAATTATAAAAATAAAAAAACAAAAAAATTTTTTAGGGGGGGTTTATTTCGTATAAAAAGTGTCCAAGGTTTCTCTTATTATAATAATAATAATAATATAATATATATATATATATATATAGAACGTAATTGTCCGTAAGGCTTTCAGTTTTTACCTGTTTTTACCTTTTCCCAAATATTTGAAAAACTAGGTGGACACTGGGTGGACACTGGAGGACACTTCAAAATTCCCCAAAAAATGGGCACTAGAGCCAAGCGGGTTTGAGGGTGCTGGAAAATATTAGGTGTGGACACTTCATGGACAGACGTGGACACTTTTATTTTTTCAACTGGAAATTATGCTTACAAAACTATATATATAATTTGAGTTTTTCTATATATGTTATTTTAAAAAAATATGTTATGATAGTATAAGATATAAAAGCAAATGATTTTTGCTTTTTAAATTATTTTTTTAAAGGGGGTAATTTTTTTGAATATCAATATTCCTGATGATCACAACCCAAAATACAATATTTCTAAAGAGGACCTAGAAAAGGCAAATGAGCTAATTAGAAATATGAGTTTAGAAAAGGGTGATGATTTAGTAATTAAAGATAATATGTTAATTAAAAAAACAAAGAACTATGATGCAATATGGAAAGCTTTTTTAGATCAGGAAGAAGAGGAATTCAAGAAAAAAATGAAGTATGGGAAAGAGGATATTGAGAGGATAGGAGTAAATGAATTTATTGATTTTTTAGATTGGAGGGATGAAAACGACATAAGTAAATGGAGAACTGATACTTTACATGTAATACCTTGTCTTAACTGTCAAGATGCCTTTGCTATATTTGAACATCTTGCTTTGTGTAAAAAATGTGAAGGCTTATACGATTTAAGTAAATATTGGGAAGATGCAAGACAAGGAGAAATAAAAAAAGAAGGCGCATCATATGCTCAACTCCTTAACTTTACATTTAATAAAAGTGTAAGAAGTAAATATCTAAAAGGAGAAAAGGGATGCGAAAATTAGAGAGAACTATTAAAGCTATAGGATTTTATATAGCTTCAACAAATTCAACAATAAGAGATGCAGCTCAAAAATTTGGCATATCAAAAAGTACAGTTCATACTTATATGAAGAATAAACTTTTAGAAATAGATTATGGTTTATTTCTAAAAGTAAAAAGAGTTTTACAGCAAAATAAAGAGGACGCCCCAAGGAGAGGTGGCATAGCTTTAAAGGGGAGGCCATCAAATCATAAAAAAGTGAGGAATTTAGTAGTTTAGGAGTGGTAGTTATGAAGGTGATTTATGGATTAAAAATGATTGACTTGGAGGATATTATGAGTAACTTCAATGTCGGAAGACCATCTGGTATATGTAATTATTTAAAAAATGATATAGAAGAAAATCCAGATATAATAAATGAATTTGATAACAAACTCATAATAGATACAAGCTTAGGTGGAGAAAATACAATCCACAATATTTTAAAACCATACAAATTAATATTTATCCCTTTAGATATTGTAGAAGAAAAAATAATAAGTAGTGGAATAATAAACTACTTAAAAGGTACAATGGGTAGTTTCTTAAACTTAAGAAGGATTTCTAAAATAGAAAAAACCATAGAGGATTATAATGATAGATATTTATCGGTTTGTGAAAAATATAAAAATACGGATAAAATCTTGAATTCTACGTGTTGTATGTTAATATTTGAAGGAGATGATTTTTTAGATGTAAGAACCGTCACACCTTCTATATTGTTAAAAGAAGTTATATTCAAAAAAGAAGCATATGTTTGTTCTATATGTAAGAAAAATATAATTGTTGATAATACTTCAATGGAAGATTTTATACCTGATATGAACTATGAAACAAATGAGAAAAAAGAAATATTTTATTTTTGTAAAAAATGTTGCAAGGACAGGCCTAACGCAAAACAAGTTGGAAATTAAAGAATTTTAAAATAAAATAAAACTTATTTTAAAAATAAAAAAAGAGAGGGGTCAGTAAAATGAATGCAAGTGATATTATTGAAAAAGTTAGCAAGGATTTAGGTTTACCAAAAACAACAGTAAAATCAGTATTAAAAGCAACAGAGGAAACAGTTTTAGAAGGTCTTAAGAGTGATAAGTATGTAAAGTTTGGAACGTTAGGTGCATTTAAAAATGCTCACAGAAATGAAAAAGAAGGTATCAATCCAGCAACAGGTGAAGCTATTGTAATTCCAGCTCATAATACTATAACATTTAAGCAAAGTGCAACAGCAAAAAGATACATCAACGAATAATTAAAAAGGAGATAATATTATGGCGAAAAATAACGAATTAATAACAATTGAAGACAAATTTGATAACTCTTTTGGATTAGATTTATTATCTGATTTAAAATCTGATGCATCTATGATAGGTCTTGAAAATTTAGATGCATCAGATGTAAAAATGCCTAAAATTAAACTTATGCAACCAACTTCATTAGAAGTTACAAAGGGTTTAGTTTCAGCAGGTCATTTTTATAACACTGTAACAAAAGAGTCATATGAGAGTCTACCATGTATTTTATTATACATGGGTAAAACAAGGGTAAAATGGAAAGATAAATTTAAAAGAGGAGATGAGCCTCTTTGTAGGTCTTTTGATGGGGAGAAATCCATAGATGGAGTTTTATGTGCAAACTGTCCTGATTCACATTGGGATAACTCTCCTGATGCAGAAAGTAAAAAATCATTATGTAACAAATCATTAGTATGGCTGGGATTAATGGATACACCTCAGAAAACTCCTTTTAGAATTATAATGTCTGGAATGAGCGTGTCACCAACTTTAGATTTTTCCAGTATGTTACTTATAAATAGATTAGAACCATTTTATTTTAAAATAAACTTAACCTCAGAGTTTAAAGAAAATGATAAAGGATCTTTTTATGTAGCAAAATATCCCGATATAAGAAATTGCAAAACCATAATTCATGATACATTAGATTCATTAGGATTCACACCAGCAGATGCAAAAGACGCTGTAAATGGTCCTATATTCTTAGCAGAAAGAGATAAAAGAATTAAAGAGTTTAAAGATATAGTAGTGTCTTTGAAAGAATTATTCTTCAAAGCTGCAGAGAAAGATACTGTAGATATATCAAATGCAATAGAATTAAATCCAGAGCAAGAAACAGAAACAAAAGAAAATGCATTGTTTTAATTAAAACTAATTACCGTAGTACTTCTATAGAGGTACTACGGTAATATTTATTTTTTTTAGGAGGTGGCATGTGTCATTTGTAACTATAAAAAATAAAGAAAATGGTAATATGTATCACTGCATATTATTAGAGAGAAACGATAGTCACTTTTTTGTAGCTGTTAAGTTCCCGGATGAGATTAAGAATACTTGGTGTTCTTGTTCTTACGATTATTGGGAGCTAATATTATAATGTGGAGGAGTATTTTTGTGATGGATAGTATAAGACCTAAAGTTATAATCATTTCTGGAAATGCAGAACATGGTAAAGATGAACTTGCTAAAATTTTACAAGAGAAATATGAAGAAGATGGAAAAAGAGTTTTTACAGTAGCTTATGGAGACTATTTAAAATTTATAGCAGCTAAGTACTTTGATTGGAATGGGAAAAAAGATGAGAAGGGTAGAGGCTTACTTCAACATTTAGGAACTGAAGTAGTAAGAGAAAGAAATCCTAATTTCTGGACAACTATTGTTAAAATGTTAGTAGATGTATTTCACGATAGTTTCGACATATTCCTGATAACAGATGCAAGATTTTATAATGAAATATTTGTATTTGCACTTGATGGCTATAATGTATCTACTGTATTAGTTGAAAGGCCAGGGCATGAAAATAGCTTAACTGAGAAACAAAGAAATCATAAGAGTGAAACAGAACTAAAAGATTTTAAATTTGAATATATTATTAAGAGTAACACTTTAGAAGAATTAGAGGAAAAAACTGATAAGTTATATGAGAGACTTGAAAAGGAATGATTTTATGATAGTTATGTCTTTTGATTTATCTAGCTCATGTATTGGAGTTGTTTGTGCAAAGATTGAAAATAAAAAAATAAAAAGCATATTATCTTGCCCTATAATACCTCCTAAATTTGACCCTTCAAGTTTAGGATTTTTATCTAGTAAGAAAAAAATTAAAACAAGTAAAGGACAATTGATAAATGCTTATTTAAAACCTAACGAAGAAACCATATCAAGGCAAGTTAAAACGCAAAGAGACTCATATGTAAGGTCTCACAAGGACTTATTTGTATTAACTAAGATAAGTCAAGATATAGATAAGTTAGTAGGGGGAATTAAACCCGATATTATATTAGTTGAAAAAAATAGTATTTTTAATGGAGTTTTAACATCAGTACTTTTAGCAAAAGTAGCTGGAGTTTTACTCGGATTAGCAGGAAGGCTATCAATACCCGTTAAAGAATACCCTGTTAAAAAAGTTAGAGAACCTCACAATATAGGTAAGTTAATAAAAGACTTTACTAAAAAATATCATGAAGAAGAATTGAAAAAGATTCCCGATATAACAAAAAGAGCATTAAGTGAACTTATGGCATATAAATATAATATAAATTTTCAAACAGACGACGAAAGCGATGCCTGTGTAGTTTTTGACTATTGGTACAATAAAGAGTATTTACAAAATTAAAAAGAGAGGGAAAGCTGCTATGCATGAAACTTTAGATACTATATTTCAAAAAGACGGCATATTAAATTCAATAAAAGATGATTATATACCTAGACCCTCACAGATAGATGCGGCTCACCAGATACACAGTTCTTTAAATAATGTGGAGCACTTCATTTTAGAAGGCCCATGTGGATTCGGAAAAACACTTAGTTATCTGGTTCCGCTATTTGAGTATTTACATAATCATAAAAAAGAGTGTTTCAGAGCAGTTGTTGTTACCAATGGAATATCCCTACAGGAACAATTATTCCATAAAGATATTCCATTGGTACAAAAGATTTTTAAGAGTATATATTCTAAAGAATTAAATTTTTCAATGTTAAAAGGACGTCAAAATTATGTATGTGTTAAAAAGATGGACAGCGTATTAGCTAAAGGAGGTCCTAGGTGGCAAGACATAGTTGATTGGTATAAAGATACAAAGACTGGAGATTTGTCAGAACTTAATTTTGTTCCAGATAAAGAATTATTAGGTGAAATGTCAAGTTTGAAAGATAAGGAATGTTCAGGAAAAAGATGTGTTTCATATGGAGAATGTTTTTATCAAAAGCAAAAAGTTAAAGCTCAAGTTTCAGATATAATAATTACTAATTATCATTTATTATTTACTGATTTAGAAATAGGAAATAATATTTTACTCCCCAAATACAATATCATGGTATTTGATGAGGCTCATGAAATCGCTTCTATTTACAGAGATTTCAATGAAGAGAAGATATCTTTAAGTATTTTAAAGGCTATATCTAAAGACTATACAGAAAGTTATAACCTTTACAGGGAATACTTATATGATGGGTTTGATGAATTAGAATTTGAAACTAAATTACTATTTGAAAAATTAACAGGGGAAGGCGAAAAATATTTTGAAAAATATTTTGATTTAAATTTTAAAGAAGATAAATTATCACAAATAAAGATTTTAAATGAAAACTTAAAAACTCCTGATGATAATCTTTCGGGGCTTATATATGATATATCATCAAATATAGAGGATATAATAAATAAAAATTCTGAACTTTTAAATCTTCAGGACAATGAATACATGACAAAACATAACAATAATTTATCGTCTATCTTAAGGAGACTTAAAAAGATAGATAAAGCTAAAAGTCAATATATGTCAGATAATGAGGTATGTTGGGTTGAGAAAATGCCATCCGAAGAAAATAAATCATCAAGAATATCTGTTAATAAAAAAATAGTTAATATAGGTAAAATTTTAAGTGAAAAATTATATAAAAGAGATGACTTAATGTGTATTTTTACCTCTGCAACTTTAAGTGCTGGTGGAAGCTTTGATTTTATAAAAGAGGAATTAGGCATTGATTTATGCGTTAAATCAATCAATGAATTCATAGGTGATTCACCGTTTGATTTAACTAATCAACAGCTATGGTATCTCCATCCTGATTGTGTGGATGGCAATGATAGAGATTTTGATAAGGTAATTCCTAACATAATAAAAGATATAGTAATGGCATGTAATGGTGGAGCTTTAACTTTATTTACATCAATTAAAAATATGAATGATGTGTTTTTAAAAATTAAAAAAGATTTAAATGGTAAAGGTATAACCGTATTAAAACAAGGCTTAAAACCAAGGATGAAACTTTTAGAAGAATTTAAAGAAAATGTAGATTCTACATTATTTGCAACAAAATCATTTTTTACAGGTATAGATGTAGTTGGGGAATCATTAAGGTGTGTGATAATAGATAAATTGCCTTTCCCGTCTCCTACAGACCCTGTAATGATAAAGCTAGGCGAAAAACCAAATGCATTTTTTAAATACTTTATTCCAATAATGATTATAGCATTAAAGCAAGCAGTAGGAAGAGGAGTAAGGTCTATAGACGACAAATGCATTGTAGCTATTTTAGATAATAGGTTAGCAACAGCAAAATATAAAAAGAAAATTAATAATAGCTTTAATTATCCAAAGACAGGTACTAGGGATTTAAACGATATAAAGAATTTTCTATTTAAAATAATGCCGGAGTAAACCGGCATTATTTACAAAAAAGGAGGTTAGTAAATCATGGATAATATTAAGAAATACTTATTTTTAATACCACTGTTACTAATAATAAAAGCAAGTGCTCATCTTAGCAAAGATAAAAAATAGTTTAACTTGTATATTAAATATTATATAATATTTAATATACAAGTTAAAGTTTTATTGCACTAATTTTCACCTTACCTCTACATTTAACGCAAAAAGTCTTTTGCTGAAAGGAGGTTTCTTGAAAATTTTTTTTTAAAAAAAATAGACAAGGGGGAAAATTTATGAAGAAAAAAAATAGTAAAATTAGTAGGTATGTTATTCTTATAACTATTTTAGTGGTTTTTGTTTTAATCTTATTAAGTTATTTTAATGTCTCTCATGGATATTTAGAAGTAGATGAAATGAGAAAAGAAATTAGTAAAAACAATTACTCTTTTAAGGTTGCAGAAAATCCAGCAATTACACGAAAAATAGGAAATCTTAATATTGAGAATTTTTCAAAAAGGTCAAAATCTTTAAAGAATAAAAAAGTAAGTATATTAGAAGATATTCCTGCAAAGTATGACTCGAGAGAATTAGGAGTTGTAACTCCAATAAAGGATCAAGGAGAAGTTGGCACATGCTGGGCTTTTTCGACTACCGCAGCAATGGAAGTTGCGATAGCAAAAAAAGATAATGTAATAGTGGATCTCTCGGAACAATTTTTGATGGCAGTAAATACTGAAGGGTATGGAACTAATGGTGGATGGTTTGCTCATCATTATCATATAAATCCAGGTGCTGTTTTAGAAGAAGACTTCCCTTACCAAGGCAAAGATGGAATAAAATTTGATATTCCAGATTACAATTATAAGTACATAGCAGATGATTGGGGTTATGTAGATGAGAATGTAGACATTCCAAATGTTAACATTTTAAAATCTGCAATATATAAATATGGATCACTATCTGTTGCTGTATATGCGGATAGATATTTTCAATATTATAAGGGTGGTATATTTGACAGAAACAGAAAAGGTAATGTTAATCATGCTGTAAATTTAATAGGCTGGGATGATGAGAAAAAGGCCTGGATACTAGAAAATTCATGGGGCACAAAATGGGGTGAAAATGGTTTTATGTACATAAAATATGGAACAAATCAAATAGGTTATGCTGCATCCTATGTTACATATAGTGGTCTAAAATAATAGTGAGTTAATTAGTTATAAAAAAATCTGCCCTGATGGGCAGATTTTTTTCTTGTTTTCCATAATCTCATAAAGTCATATTAGGTTTTAAATTATACTACCAAAATTTTTTTTATTTGTAAAGAAAATTGACACTTAAATTAAAATATATTAAAATTTTTATATAAAACTAAATTATAAAGGAGAAATAAAAAATGATACAAGAAAAATTCTCCGCACCACCAATTAAAGCAAGGCAGATAATATTAACTCAAAAAATAGAAGAAGCAAGAAATATAGTAATAGATGCAGACATAGAATTAGATTTTTTGAGGAGTATAAAAGATAAATTAGATAGTGAACAGTCAGAGCTTATTAATAGTGAAATAAATGAACTAGAAAGAAGACATGACTTTTATCTTGAGAAATTGAATCACTTGAAAAGAGTAAGAGAATTGAAAAGAGCGGATAGAACGGCTAGAATGATAGAAAATTCTACGCCTGACACGATAACGCTCTTAGATATTTAAATAAAAGTTTGAACTGTACATGCGACTGTTGGCCGTGCACAGGCCAAGTCATATTCCTTTGGTGGCCACAAGGAAAGTCACGCATGTTAAAAAAATAAAAGATTTTTCTTTTATTAACAGTTTAAAAAAAAACAAGGGATTATCCCTTGTTTTTTTATTTAGTTAAATTTAATAAACATTCTTGGCATATTAATTTTTTTTTAAATTCTATCAAGTTTTCAGACTCATCACAAAAATTACAACGAGGACAATACCTTCTAATATGTATAGCTTCATCAACTTTAAAAATTTCACATTCAACCTCATCTGAAAACCCAGATTCTTCTATCCATTTTTTGGGTAGCAATACTTTACCTCGCGCACCTACTTTTTTCACACCCATAGCTATCATATTGTATCCTCCTTATTTGTTATAGCTTGATATTTTTTAGCCTTAACAATATAATTTTATTATATAGTTATAAAATGTCTACTATTTTTTGAAAATAAGGAGTGATATTATGCCATCATTATTAGAAGCTTTATCTGGCGGACTAAGTTTTTCATCACCAGCAGTAAAAGATTCAGGGAGCTTCGCTCTTCAGTTAGGGCTTTATAAAGATTCAGTTGTTAACGATTATAATAAATACAGTACACCACTAAACGAGAGCATTGCAAAAATAGCAAAAGAAAACAGCTTAAATGATAATCAGATACAAAGAATAGTTGAAGAAGTAAATAACCAAGTTTACCTTGTAAAATATGCTCAAGTAAAACAATACAAAGAAAGAGAAGTAATCTTTGATTTAGCATCTTTAAAAGTTGTTAAAGGTATACTAGAAGGAAAAGAAGCTATAGAAGATAACGATTCTATTGAGAAAAAAGCTAGCTGGAAAGAAGGAGACGATTTAAATTTTTTAAATTATAATAAATGTAAATTGCCAGGAATGAGAGAAGATAAAATTAAACCATTATCAGAAATAATGGGGGAAAAATTAGCACACGAAATATCTGAGAAAAATAAAAATTTTGATAAGGCATTGGAAAAATTTGCAGAAACAACTTATGATATAGCTGAAGCATTAATAAAGTATGATAGATTTAATAAAGACCCTCAAGAAATTTTTAGTCATATATGTAAAGAGGCAAGTGTAAATAAATATGACCAAATAATGATTAAAAAGGCTGTAACTCAAAAAGTTAATCAATTAAAAGAAGCAAGATATCTTCCGTCTGATTATAAGTTAGAATTAAATATAGTAGACTGTGCAAAGGAAGATAATTTTTCACTAGGCGAATATAGTTTAAATAAAAGAGCAAATGTAGCGCAAAGCAATGTTGAACTTCCTGTTATAGAAACTGATAGTAAAAAAGTAATAAAAAATATTCAAAGCCTTATAAATATGGCAGAGAAAATGCAAGAAGAAAAACAAAAAGTTATTAATTTAAATGAAAATAAAAATATAATTAATAACTTAAAATAAAAATGGAAGGAGGAACCTTTATGCCTCACGGTGCAGTCAAGACTCCCGAGCAAGAAGTGTTATGGGAAAAGGCAAAATTGCAAGCCGAAAAGCAGGGTCAAAAAGATAACTTTGCCTATATAATGGCTATATATAAAAATATGGGCGGTCTTAATAAAACTGCTATGGAAGATATTTTTATGGAGAAAACAGCTAAAGTTGGTTTTATAGGAAGGGTATTAGGGAAAAATGTAGGCATTGCAAAAAAAGAATTAGGCTCAGCTCTTAAAGATTTTCAAACAAAAAAAAGTTTATTAAGAAATAAAAAAGTCCAATCAGGTTTTAAATTAGGGCCACTTGATTTTAGAAAAGAAACTCCATTATACAATAAGTCTGAAATTAGAAAAATATTAAGTTCAGACATGAATAAACTGCAAGATCTTAGAACATTAAAAAAACTTGAAAATAAAGAAACTTTTAATGCTAGAGTTAAAGGTGCTTTAGGTTTGGGCGGATTAGCAGCTGCAACACCTTATTTAAAAGATAAAATAGTAAAAGGTAAATACACTTATCCACAAGAAACTTATACGGAAGAAACTATTGCGAACAGTGTAGTGCATGGTCTACTAAAGGAAGCTTCAATAAAAAATAAAACTCTCAACTTTTTAAAGGGAGTAAAAGATATTGGTACATTTAAAGGATATAGTGCTGCAAAACAAAATTTAAAAAATATAGAGAAGGGAGTAAATCCAACTTATTCCCTAAAAATAAAAGAGCTTATAGGCCTTAAGAGGTCCATTAAAAACTTAAGCGGAAAAAATGAAGAGTTGAAAAAACAAATATTAAGAGAAAAAGGGTTGGATGAAAACTCTGTATCAAGAACAATAATAGACAGAATAAAAGATGGCAATGATGTTTTAAATGCAAAAAGCAGAAGGGCGAAAGATTTAGAAAATTTATATAAAGGTAATCAAGATATTATTGGAACTGCAAATAATAAATACCAAAAAGAATATAATAAATTTGTTGACGTTAAAGACAGGGAGCTCTCTAAATCACTTGGTCTCTGGAGCATTCCAACTGTAGGAGCCCTTTATGGTGGTAAAAAAATATTAGATAAACGAAAAGAAAAGGGTAGTCCTTGATTATTTTGTTTCAATAAATTAAAATAGTTTTATAATACTTATTCTTTGGGAGGTTTTTAAGTTATGAATAATAATGAATATAACGTATTGGTTGAAAAGTTAGCAGAGGAAATTATAGTTGATACAGCAAAAAGATCGGAAGGTAATTTTGGGCAACCAGGAAGCTTTCCAAATATGCAACAAGAACCAAATGGTGGAGTGTCAGGTTTAGAAAGAGGCGGAGAAGAATCAAAGAGTATAGGGTCTAAGTTTTTAGATTTTATAAAAGGAACTAAAAAAGTAGAAGTTGGACCTAATGTTGTTGCTGATGCTTCAACAGGAGATTATGCGGTTAGTGAAACTAAAGTTGCTTATGAAGAATTAGAACTAGTTAAAACTGCAGCTGAAAAAGCTTTTAATGAAGCTGACAATTATGTTCACAGTGATTCAATAAAAGAAGCAGCTTATCAAATCTATGAAGAAGCAATAGAAAAAGAAGCTACTCTAGCTTATTCTGAATCTCAAATGTTAAAACAAGCAGCTGAAGAAGCTTTCTCTGAAGCTGATAATTATGAAGATGAAGAATATATTAAACAAGCAGCTTATGAAATATTCATGGAAGCTGAAGAAGTTGAAAAGGCAGCATCAGAATATTTAGCAGAAAAAACTATAGAAGAAGCTGCGGAAGCATTTGATTACTCTCAAATGTTAAAAAGTGCGGCTGAAGAAGCTTATGCAGAAGCTGACAATTATGAAGACAGCGAGTATATCAAACAAGCAGCAGAAGAAATTTACGCTGAAGCTTTAAGTATAGAAAAAGAGGCTGGTAGCTTTTTAGTTGAAATAGAAAAAGTAGCCGAAGAAGCGGCAGAAGAAGCAACTAAAGAAGAAGAAGATGAAGAGGAAGAAGAAGATGAAAAAGAAGAGCCTAAAGAAGATAAAGAAGAGGCTTCTAATAGTATGGCTCAAAAAATAATAGAAGAAGCGGCAAAGAAAAAAATGAATAACGAATAAGCAAATCTTTAAAATCAGACATTTAAAAGGCATTTCTTTAATTTAAAGAAATGCCTTCTTCATAGAAAGGAGCATAGAGATGGAGAAAAATTCTGGAGTAGGTAGCATATTAAGTACCGCATATGTTGGAAGTGAAGCTATTAAGGGAGCAAAGGAAAGTAAAAGACTCCTTAAAAATCCTAATGTAAATAAGTTTGATGAAATTTTAAAAAACACTCCACAAAAAACTATTTCAACTTTTAAAATGTCATCAGCAATTGACGAGCTGTATCTTGAGAAATTATCATACGAAAACAATCAAAATAATGAAGATAAAAAAAAGAAAAGAAATATAGCGCCTTACATAATTGGAGCATCTATATTGGGAGCTGGCGCTGCTGAAGCTATAAAAACAGGAAATCCATTAAGGCCACTGAGAACTGCAGGTAAAGCCTTGAAGGAATTTGGGCACAAGCTACCTAAAGCTGTACTTGGCAGAAGTGGAAAACCTATATTTGAAGGTTTAAGAAAATCTAAACAGATAGTTCAGGATACCAAAAAGTTTGATAAAGCATTACATGGAGGATCGCCACAAAATCTTCTCCATTATTATTTGCCAGGCGTTGTTTTTGGTGGAGGTATGGGTGCAAGCAATTTAGCGGTTCATTTGTTGGGAGATAAATACTTTGATAAAAAAGTTAATAGAAAATCATATAATAATTTCCCAAGCCCTAGTGTTCAAATATATAGAAAGAGAAAATCAGCATCAGATATGATAGATAATAATTTCATGGAAAAAATAGCACAACTAAAAGGCAAAGCTTTTGCTAAAAAATTATTTGTTGAAGATTTTTTACAAAATAGTTTAAAAACAATACCTTTTGCACTAACTCCAATAGCTGTATCTCATGCAATGAATAGAAATTTAAAAACTGATTTTAGTCCAATAAGAGGAAGTAAAGCTCAAAATCATAATGTTGATAAAATTATAATCGAAGTGCCAAGAGAAAAACTTATTAAAACAGCAAACGTAAAAAAAAATTTTCAACTATATAAAAAATTAAAAGGTAAAAATTTTAAAGGGTTTACTTTCAGTAAATTTAAACCTAAAGCTGATTCAGGTATAGAGTCATGGGAAAATTTTGCAAAATATAGGGTGCCTGAAGGCATGGTCAGGTCTTTAAGTTGGTTTGGAGTTCCTGCGGCTATAACTGCGCTAACTGGAAGAAATATAAAAGGCTTAGGAGAAAAAGTTAAAAAACATGAAGATATAGATCCTGATAAAGTCAGAATAACAGTTGATAGAGGTTCTGAATACGATGATGCAAATAAATTTATGGATGCATCTAGAATGTCAAGAATGGCAGATACTAATGAATTATTTATTGAGAAAAAATCAAGTGTGACAAAAGACATAGATAAAATAGTGAAAAATATTTTATCTGAAAATAAAAAACTTAAATCAATAAATCCAAGAGTTATAACTCAAGGTATTCAAAAAAACAAAAAAATGTTAGGATGATAATTTTGAATAATATAATAAGCGTAATAACTGAAGCTGCATCAAAGAAAAAATTAGTTGAAATAACATATCAAGACTCAAAAGGTCTTGTTACAAACAGAGAGACAGAGCCATATGAAATAAGAGATAATTCTTATTATGGATTTTGTATTTTAAAAAACAGTATAAGAAAATTTAAATTATCTAACATTTTGTCAGCCAAAATGTTAGATAATGAGTATAGACCTAAGTGGTCAGTTAAAATTCCGTAAAGATAGGCTGCTTTACTTTGATTGCTATTTATAATAAAATTTAAATTGAAAACATAATAAAGGAGGTTTAATCATGGAATATAAAAATCATCCAGGATTTATCGCTTTTAAAGCTTCTAATGTAAAAGAAGATGTAAGCTGTAAAGAAGAAAATATTGATAAAGATATCGTTGAGCCTGAGAAAAAGAATGAAGGTGGTGACGAAGGCAAAGAGTAAAATCTTTGCCTTAATACTTATGAGAAAATTATCTGATTCTATAATAAAAGAAGCATGTGAAGAACTAAATGTTGAAGGAAAGCTAGAAAAAAAGGCTTTAAACTTTGCAGATTTTTCTTTTTTGCCAGGATCTATATTGGGCTCAATAACTGGCTCAATTATAGCTGGGAATAAAGTTAAAGCTGAGAACCTTCAAAGAAGAATGGAAGAAGAGGACAGAACAGCTTTAAGCGGAAATTATTATAACCAGGCTCAAAATATAGTTAATAACTTAAAAGTTGTATTCACGCCATTTGGAGTTATATATATAGTAAAAGATGGCCCTAAAGAAACTACGATTGAAAATATAAACACAAATGAAATGAATACAGCTATGTACTCTGCTTGGCAAGCTAAAGATGCAGAATACTTTAAAAATATACTATTAAACAAAATGCAAAGTGAGCTTCAATTTGTTGAACAAATGTTTGCAAAAAAAATGGTGGAAAAACAGCTTGGTATAAATAATACGATAAAACAAGAAAAGAAAGCATCTATAGATTTTAATGACTTAACTTTATATGAAACTTTAGAGTATGTATCAAAAATGAAGGATATGTATTCTAAACAAAATGAAGCTACAGAGAAGATAGCATCTCTTTTAATTAATGAGATGGATGAAAGAGAAGATGATTATGTTATATCTTTAAAGTTAGAAAGACCAGTAGAAAAATATGCTTTCTTCGGAGAGGCTTTAAAATTTATGGGGCTTGAAGTAGGAAGTAAAGACATAAAATCATTACAAGGAAAATTTCTTAATCCATCACATTTAAATAATAGAGTTCAAGTAGGCTTTTTACCTGATAGAGTTGTTTTTATAGTTGATAATAAGGTTATGTCTTCTCTTCTTGCTATGGATATGAATGAGGAGGGATTTGAGAATTTTAATAAAAGTAATGAAGGTTACTTTAGAAACTTATTTAAAGAAGAAGCTAAAAAAGGAATGTTAAGAATTCAAGGTAAGATTCCGCCTAATTCTCCTTTAATGAAAATGCAAGAAAAAAAAGCATCTTTTGAGGATAATGACTTATCTCAAATCTTTAAAAGAAACGACATACATCCTTTAATTTATTATAAAGCTTTAACAAAAACATTCGGTGATACATGGATTTCATGGGACGGCAATGCACTTGTTAAAGCAATAGAAAACTCTTTTAATTTAAAAGATGGTGTACCTAGTATTCCACTAAATAAAATATTATCAATAGAAGTTTGTAATTCTAGCTATACTCCATATACAAGTAAGCATGCTTTCGAGAAGATAATAAGAGGTTTTACTGAAAAATCAGTTAACTTTATGGAGAGAGAAATCTCAGATATAACTCCAGAAGATTTAGCTCTAGGTATAGATGCTTTAGATTTAGTAACTCCTAATGATGATATATATGATAATTTCAATCATGAAGTCTTCTCTCATATAATTGAAATCTTATTGATAAATAATTGTAAAATATTTTATCCGTCAGAAATGACAGACTCTGTTTTAAAAGATGAATTTTATAGTCAATTAAATGAATATCTTTTAAATGCTACAAATAAAAAAGATATTGAAGCTATAGACAATAAGAAGCTTGAGAGTAAAACCATAAGTAATAATACGATAATAAATAAAGTATCTTTATCTATACTTAACAATATAAGGAAAGTAAAAAAATCTTCTGATTTTGATAATATAAAATTCATTTCAGATGTACTAAATAAAACAAGTATAGAAGATAATATAAAAAGCATTATTGAAAAACAAGTTACAAATAATATATTTTTAGATGAAGTATTGGTTATCAAAACAAGAGTATTAAAAGAGCAACTCGCTTTTCTTGAGCTAAATTAGGAGGGTAAACAATGAGTGATATAAATAAAGACATAACAGAATTAGATGAACTTCCAATGAACGCCATAGATCTTGACAATCCTCTTGATGGTGATGATAAAAAAATTGCAATGTTAAGAGAGGAAAAAGATAAGGCTATAAGTATGGTGAAGATTGCATCTTTTGATGGAAGACTTCAAGACCCATACCCTACTCCATTTTTAAATTTATCCGATACCAAGATACCTAGGACATCAACTGAAATTTTTAAATGGTGTAAATATTTTTATACTTTTGACCCGCTAATTGCAGGAGCCATTAATGCACTATCCACTTTTCCAGTTACTGAAATTTATTTAGAAGATGTAGATGAAAACGGAAAAGGCGATAAAAATGAAGATAGTGATACTTTAATTTTATATAAAAAAATCTTTTTTAAAGATTTAAATATATATAAAATGTTAATTGAAATAGGTATAGATTATTATTTGTATGGCAACTGCTTTATATTTGGAGAACTACATACAAATAAAGCAACTGGTAGTGTTGAGTGGAAGAACATGGTGAGACTTGATCCTAATAGAGTTATTATAGATTATAACCCGGCTACAAAAGAAAAGAAATTTAAATGGAGAGTATCTCCATCTATTGCTAAAATTATAAAAGATAAAAAGCCAAAAGATGAGTATAATAAAATACCAGATATAATGAAAGAGGCAGTACTTAAAAATAACTCTATAGTATTAAATTCAAATAATATATATCACTTCCCAAGACCTACAGATTCAGCGGGAGATAATAATATTTGGGGAACACCTATTATTGCAAATGTACTAAAACTTTTAATGTATAGAAATATATTAAGACAATCTCAGGAGGCTATTGCGAGAGAACATATAGTGCCTATGAGAGTTTATTATTTAGATAGAACCAATGATTATAATCCTACGGCTGATTGGAATAAAGTTGCATCTAACTTTGCTGCTGAACTTAATAAATCAGTAAAAGACCCTAATTATAAAGTTGTATCTCCTGTTCCTGTTAATTTGATAAATGTTGGAGGTCAAGGAAGGGCTTTATTATTAACTCCAGAAATAGAGCAAATACAAGCTGAGATTTTGGCAGGAATGAATGTTCCAAGAGAGTTTATATTTGGTGGAGTTGGTTATTCTGGAAGTTCTATATCTTTAAAAATATTAGAAAATCAGTTTATAACTTATAGACTTTTACTAAAAGACTTTATGCAAAACTTTATAATAAAAAATATGGCTAAAGCTAGAAAAGAATGGGTTAGTGAAAAGGATGATAGTTCATTAATTACAGTTAAAATGATGGACTTAAAAATGCAAGATGACGTACAGCAAAAACAATTAGTAATACAATTAAATCAAGCTGGCAAATGTACTAATGAGTATATGTGGAAAGTTATAGGAATGGACCCTGATAAAATGAGGGAGTCATTAAAAGATGAAGCAATAGAAGCTATAAAAACTGATACAGAAATAAAAATGGAGCAGTTAAAATCACAATTAGAACTTCAAAAGGTGCAGATGCAAGTAGATCAAGAAATAAGAAAATTCCAATTAGAGATGTATAAAAGTGACCCACAAATGAATCAGGAAGAAGCTCAAATGAGTCAGGAACAACAAATGATGCAACAGCCTATGCAAGGACAGGGTCAAAGTCAAGACCAAGGTATGCATCCAGCGGCACAAGGTCAAATGCAACCAGAGCAAATGCAACCAGAGCAAAATCCAGCTATTGACGAATCTGATGTCGTCAATGAGGATGCTCAGATTCAAAATGTTGCTCTTCAATTAATTAAAACAGGGGAAAAAGGAAGAGATGCTTTCTTAGCTTCCTTGCCTGATAGATATAAACAAAAAGTTATAAAGAAAATGCAAGAATTAACAACATCTATGAATAATCAGCAAGGTGCAGGAATAGATATGAGACCTATGCCAGAACAAAAACCACCAAGAAGAGATAGCCTAAAATAAGGATGTGATTAAATGAAAAGAGGAATAAAAACATTTATACTTCCTATGCAGGATAAAGAAGCTTCAATTTTTATGAATAATAAAGATATAGTTGTAACACTAAAGGAGAGACACTTTGCCCCAAAAGAGGGATTACTATATTTATATATAGAATATGACGACTTCGCTCCTGAAGGTGAAGATTATGAAGATTGTGATGAAGGTGGGTGTTTATTAAATGATACATGAAAAAACTGAAGATTTAAAAAGAAGACTTATGAATTTTATGCAGAGGAATACACCCATTAAGGCTGATACTAGAAGTTTACATATTGAGAACTTAACTATAACAGAGCCTTCAGCAGTAAATGATTTAGACCAACAGCTTAACATGAAGTATTCTGAATCAGGAAATTTAAAGGGTTGGCTTAGGGGAAATGTTACAGTTACAGACAATAAAACAAATAAAGAAATAGCAAAAACTAATCCGATAAATTTAATACCTGTATATTATATGACTGATAGAGGTACATATATAAGTAATGGTATTGAGAAAAATATTTTAACTCAAATGAGATTAAAACCTGGAGTCTATACTGAAAAAGGTGCTGACATAAGAACCAATCTTATGTTTGATATGACAAAACAGTATCTTCCTAGAATAGATATTATATTTGATCCAGGTGCAATGTCATTTAAAATTATTATAAAAAGAGGAAAAGACACTAAATTTGATGGCATTGGATTTTTAAGAGAATTAGGTTTTTCTGATGCTGAAATAAAAAGAGCTATTGGTAACGATTCAGTTTCTGATATGCTATTTTCAGTAAGCAGAGAAAGAAAAAGTATATACGATATATTTAAAGCTATAACTGGTAAAACATCTAGTGATACGCCAGATAAAACAAGAGATATGTTATTTTCTTATTTTGATAATGAAATGACGTTTGGAGAAGATGGTAAGGAGTCAGTTAAATCAACTATAAATTCAAGTTCTAAAAGTTTAAATAAAGATATAATATTAAGGTCTGTAAATAAAAACTTTGCGGTATTTAGAAATGAAGTTGAAGAAGACGATAAAGATGATTTAAGATTTAAAGTTGTATCAGATGATAATGATTTGATAATGGAAGAAGTTGCACAAGACTTTGAGGTATTTAAATCATCTGTAATAAATACTTTAAATACAAGAGAAGTTTTAAATTCATCAGACTTAAGAGGATTAACTAAGTTAGGGAAAAATATTGATAAATTCATGAAAGAAAGTGATTTATCGCAAAATCCGGAACAGACTAATCCACTAGAAATAGCATCCATTGATAGAAAAGTTACTCAGATAGGTGGGTTTCAAGGTATATCAAAAGACAATGCTGACAAAGTTATTAAACCAAGAAACTTAAAAGCTATGGCAATTAATAGATTAGATCCAGTTGAAACTCCAGAGTCAACAAAGATAGGATTAATAGAACATTTAACTCAAAGTGCTGAGGTTAAAAATAAAACTATTAGTACAGAGTTTATAAAAGTAAAAGATGGCGTTGCCGTAAATACTCTTGCCAATGTAGTTAAATTAACTCCAGATAAAGAGTATGACTCTAAAGTTGCCTTTTATGATTTAAGATATATAAGAAAAGATGGTAACAAAATAATATTTACAAAAGATGTAATTCCAGGAAGATATAAAAGTAAAATTCAAGATATTCATATAAGTGAAATACAGTATGTTGATAGAGCTCCGCAAAACCTTTTAAATTATGCTGCAAATATGATACCCTTCGTAAGTCATGATGATGGAAACAGAACACTTATGGGTACTAATATGCAAAGACAGGCTGTCTCAATTATCAACAGAGAAGTTCCACTTGTTATGTCTGCGTCTGACGATAAAAGGACATATGAAGATGTTATAGGGGAAAAATATGGGAAGCCAGTAAATTCAACGACTAGTGGAGTTGTAAAAGATATAACTTCATCTAGAATAATAATTAAGGATGAAAAAGGAAAAGAGCATGCTCATAATTATTACGACCATTTTCCTGTCAATCAAAGTTTTATCAATAATGAGCTATTAATAAAAAAAGGACAAGAAGTAAAAAAAGGTCAAATGCTTGCAGAAGGATGGCAAACTAGAGACGGTAAACTTGCCTTAGGTGCAAATGCAAGAGTTGCTTATATGCCATTTAAAGGCTTTAACTATGAAGATGGTGTAGTTGTAAGTAAAGACTTTGCTAATAAAATGTCAAGCGAAGAAATGCATCAAGTAGAAATTGAAATTTATTCTGACTACTTAGGTGGTAAAGGTAGTAACATACGGGATGAGCTAAAAAAGTACACAGTTAACCAAGAAATTTTAACTAGGCTAGATAAAGACGGAATAATAAAAGAGGGCTCATACGTAAAGCCAGGCAATATACTAGTGGCATTCTTAGCTCCAGAAGATAAATATGAAACTTATGGACTATCAGAAGTCTTAGGAATTAAAAAGAAAAATGTAACTTATAAGCTGGGCCAAAAAATAATAGAGGAATCTAGTTATTTAGAAGGTACAGTTAAAAGAATAAATATAATAGAAAGTCCTGAAGCAGGAATAAAACAAAAAATAGTAGTATCTCTTTTAAGTGAAAAGTCATTAAAGCTAGGAGATAAAATTTCTGGTAAGCACGGAAATAAAGGAATAATAACAAAGATACTCCCTACATCTGAGATGCCTGTAGCTGAAGATGGCAAAAATGTTGACTTAATCTTTTCTCCATTAGCGGTACCTTCAAGGAAAAATTTAGGCCAATTATTAGAAGTCAATGCTGGATTAATAGCAGAGAAAAAGGGAAAACCTTTTATTGTAAATAATTTTGACCCTAAAGAAAAAGAGAGAGTTGAAAAAGAATTAAAAGAAATAGGTATTCCTGATGGAAAAATGAAAGTTAGCTTAAGAGAAAGACAAGACGATGACAGCATTAAAGAAATCCCTGTAGACAATCGTGTTACAGTTGGCAATATGTATATAATGAAATTAAAACACAAAATTGATGATAAAGTTCAATCAAGAAGTAACATTGAAGGTGTTGCTCCTGAAAGAAAAACATTTATGCCTGCTAAAAAATTAGGTCAGGCACAAGGCGAAAAGTACAATCCTCAAAGACTTGGTGAAATGGAAATGAGGGTATTGCAAGCTCATGGAGCTGTTCATAATATATTAGAGAGCTCCACTATAAAAGCTGACGGTGGAGGAAATGAACAAAATAGAATAGCAATATACAATGCTATAGCCACAGGAAAACTAGATAGCTTAGATTTTTCTGCCACTCCAGAGACTATAAATGTAATGGCTGATACATTAAAAGGGCTAGGCTTAAATGTAAAACCTATCAATAATGGAGATGTAGCTAAATCATTTGATGAAGCTTATGATAGTTTAGCTGTTGTGCCTATGAAACCTAGTCAAATGATTAAAATGATAGGTAAGGATAACGAGGTTACTCAGCCAAAAATGTATGACGCAAAAGCTGGAGGAAGACAAGTCCCATATAGAAGGGGGCTTGCTGACCCTGAAATTTTTGGAGATGATAAGAGCTCAGATTTAGAGGATAGAAAAAAATGGGGTTATATAAAACTTGGCACTCCAATTCCAAACCCTATACTTATGTCCAATGCATCATACAATCCATACTCTTTAATAACTGGGATGAAAGATAGTCAGTTGAAAGAGTTAATGGACGGTAAGAAAGTTATGGTAATTGACCCTGAAAAATATGAGGCTTTTAAGGGTAATAAAGAAAAGATAGAGGAAGTAAAAGCGAATATGGATAAGCTAGGTTTTAAGCCTGGTGATTTAGTTGATCCTCAAAAGCTTGAAAAATTAGATTTAGATAGTAATGTAATTTTATGGAAAGCTGGAGGAGAAGGCATTCAGCATTTATTAGATAATGTTGATCTGGAATCTGAACTGAAAAAATCAGAACAAAAACTAAAAGATGCCAAGCCTAAAGATATAGATAAACATTATAAAAAATATAAATCACTTTTAACATTAAAAAATAACAACTTAAATCCTGGTGACTTAATGCTTCACTATCTACCTGTTACGCCTCACTACTTTAGACCCACTCAAATGCAAGGTAAAAAAGTAGTATTGTCAGATTTAAGTGAACTCTATGGTAATGTTATAAAATCTAATAACTCTATAATTAATAACTATGAAAGTGGCTTTGACATGATAGGTGACTCAGACCCTGAACAGGCTGCAAGACTTACTAGGTCACTTTATAAGACAGTGTCTTATGCAACTGGAGACAAGGAATATTATCATCCACGAAAGAAACGAAAAATGCTAGGAATAATAGAGAGTTTAGGTAAAAAAGAAGGCCTTATAAGAAATAAAATGCTAGGGAAAAGAGTAGATTTTTCTGGAAGGTCAGTTATTGGTGTTGATCCTAACTTAAAGTTAGATGAGGTTGGAATTCCTCTTGATATGGCTAAAAATATTTACAAGCCTTTTATAGTTAAAGAATTAATGAGTAGAGGCTTGGCTAAAGACAGAAAAGAAGCTACTAAGAAGATAAAAAAAGGTGATAGTGATGTTAAAAAGATATTAGATGATTTAGCAAAAGACAGACCAGTATTATTAAATAGAGCTCCATCACTACATAAATTTAATATACAGGCTTACACTCCCGTTATAAAAGATTATCAGGATGGCGAAGCTGTGAAGATAATACAATTAAATCCGTTGTCTGTATCAGGCTACAACGCTGATTTTGACGGGGACACTATGTCTGTCCACCTCCCTGTAACTGAAAAGGCCAATGAGGAAGCTAAGAAACTAATGAGACCATCAGATAATTTAATAAATCCTACAAATGGAAAAATGATAGTTGAAATACGTCATGAGATGGCATTAGGCATATATTATCTAACGATGAGCTCTGACAAGGTAAAAGGTGAAGGTAAAACATATAGCAATATAGAGCAATTAAGAAAAGATTTTAAAGATGGAAATATAAATGTAAAAGATAAAGTTACTATCGGAGGCAAGACATCAACAGCAGGTCAAGCAATGTATAATTTACTCTTACCTGAAAAATATAGAAATTATAGTTTAGCATGGTCCGCAAAAGATATATCTAAGATGTTTTTAGAGATGTATCAAGAAGCAGAAAGAACTAATGGAAAAGCTATATCTATAAGTGAAGTTAGTAGAATATTAGATAATGTAAAAGATTTAGGTTTTGAAGCATCTACAAGGTCTGGAATTAGTATAGGTATTGGTGACTTTAAAAAGATAGAAGATGCAGATCAATTATTCGATTCACATGTGAAAAAAGAAATGAAGACAAATAAAAATCCTAATGATGCTAAAATACAAGGTTGGCTTAAAGCTGAAGGAGAAATACAGGATAGGCTTAAAAAAGGTGAAATTTTAGCATATGATAATCCTGTTCAAATAATGATGGCATCAGGTGCAAGGTCAAAACCTGACCAAGTAAGAAGAATGATGGTAAGTGTTGGTGTTGGTATGGATTTGACCGATAAATTAACAAGCCCAGTTAAACACTCTCACTTAGATGGATTATCTCCACAAGAGTACTGGACTCACAGTTACGACTCTAGAAAAGGTATGTATGATAGAACCGTAGAAACGAGAGAGCCAGGAGCATTCTCTAGAGAGGTATGGAGTGTAACTCAGGATATTGTGATAAAAGAAAAAGATTGCAAGACTCGTGACGGAATAAGTATACCAAAATCAAACCCATCAGCATTAGGAAGATTTTTATCTGAAGATGTTTTAGGTACATCTTCAATAATTGCAACGAGAGATTCGCTAATAACAAAAGAGGTATATGATAAAATTTATAAAGATGAAACTGTGAAAATGATAAAGATAAGGTCTCCATTAAAATGTAAGGTTGTAAATGGCCTTTGTCAGAAGTGTTACGGAACTATGCCTGGTACTATGCAAACTGCAAGTATAGGCTCTCCAACAGGAGTTATAGCATCACAAGCATTATCTGAGCCTGCAACGCAGATGACAATGAATACATTCCATAGTGGAGGAACAGGGTCAGCTGCAACAGTTGGATTTCCTAGAATTAAACAAATACTTAATTTATCAAAAGATAGTGAGAGTAAAGCAGTCTTAGCTAGAACATCGGGCAATGTTATATCTATCAAAAAGGGTGCAAAGGGAACATTTGATATAGTTAGAATAAGTAATGTTGACCATAACGTTCCTCACACAAAAGAAGGTGCTAGTCAAAAGATTAAAGTTTCTATTGGTGATAATGTAATAAAGGGTGACTTTTTAACTTACGGAGATATAGATGATATAAATGCTGGAGAAAAATTAATATTATCAGCAGACCCAAGAGAGATGTTTGCGTTGAAGAGTGAAGAGCTAGGTCAAGATAAGGCATGGGATTATACTCAGAACTATTTAACTAACAGCATACAAAGAGCTTATGAAGATACATTTGGAATAGGGGCTGTAGATAATAGGCATTTAGAAACAGTGGTGTCTAAAATGACTTCGAGAGTTACGATAATGGATCCGGGAGATTCAAACTTTATAAGAGGCGATGTAGTAGAAAAGAATCAAGCAGACCAATGGAACTCTATCAATGCTGGTGAGTTTAGTGTTAAAACTAAGAATGTAAGTAATGCAGGTGAAATCTTAAACAGTGTTGCGCATGAAACATATAAAGATAGAGCTGGAAATACAATAGTTTCAAAAGGTGATATGTTTACAGAAGAAAATATTCCAAAATTAATGTTAGCAAATATAAGCCAAGTAAAAGTTAAACCAAAGCCAGTTAAATATAATATAGAATTATTAAGTAAGAATCAGGCGGTAACAAAAGGGCATGATAATTGGCTTAGTAATATGGGTCATGAAAATGTAAAAGAACAATTAACAAGAGCGGTTGTTAAAGGACAAGTTGATAAATTAAATGACCCTAGAACTAGACTCATGACAGGAAAGCTGTTAAATATCGGTGAAGGGTTTAATGCTGTTAAACAGAAAGCTAACAGTATTGCAAATAGGATGTTCAACTTCTTTAGTAAAGATGATTAAAACTTTAAAAGAGCCGAGAGGCTCTTTTTTTATTTTCCAAAAAATAGCATTAGAAATAAAATTAATGAAAGGAAAGTGAATAGTATGATTAAAAAGATGAAAGAATGTTGGAGTGAAATGGATAGAGGTGAAAAATTAAAAACAGTATTATATGGTGCCGCAGGAATTGGATTTGTATTTATGGTAGCTGGGACATATGGAGCTGTAAAATTATCAAAAGAATTATATGAAATTATGAAACCGCAATAACGAAAAAGAGCCGAAAGGCTCTTTTTTTTGCAATTATAGCATAAGATATAAAAGGAAAGGAGTGATTAAAATGAGTGATAAAAATTCTAAAAAAACAAAAATACCATCTGATTTACATGAGGAAGATAAAGAAACTTTAAAGGAATTTATTGATTCTGGAGCTGATGTAGATATAAGAGATGAGGGAGATCATTTAGTTGCAAATATAACGAATTTAGACGAAGAAACAATAAAGTTTATAAAAGAATATTTAGATATTCCTGATGATGAAAATTAATCTTGAGCTTTAATAAGCTCCTTTTTTTTGTCGTTTTTTATTTCCATTTTTTGGTAGTATAAGGAATAAAATGAAGGGAGATGATAGTATGAACTATGAAGAATTTGCAGGCTTGCAAAATAAAGTATCAGAGCTAAATGGAAATTTTAGATTTAAAATTATGCAAAAAGTATTTGAAGATTCAGGCATAAATTTTACAAAAAGAATGATGTTTTATTATATAGAAGATAATTTAATTCCACCAATTCATAAATTAAATAAAAATCAAGCTTACTATACAAAGGAGCATATTTACAGATACTATCTTATATCTTTATTGAAAGAGTGTCTGAGTTACGAAGAGATAAAAATATTCTTTGTGCAAAATAAAGAAGATATAGATAAAATGGATTCAGAAAAGTTGATAGAGTTAAATTTTAAGATACTGCCTAAAATACACACTGAATTATATAATAGAATTCTCTTAAGTGAAGAAAGAGAGCAGTGCGATTTTAAGAATCTTTATGACAAATTTGTAAATCTATCAATTTTATATAACTCTAAAAAAATGCTTATAAATAGAGATGAATAAAATGAAGGAGGATGATTGATATGTTTGTTAGCGTAGAGAAGGAGCGTAAAAAAAAATATTATGAAGAAAATAAAGATAAAATACTTGAGAGACAAAGAGAGAATAGAAGAAAAAAAAGATTGAAAAATAAACCAAAAGTAAAGGCCCGTCAAATAAATCGTTGGGTTGAAAATGTTTTAAAATATGTTGCAAAAGCAGAGAATCATGAGAGTGAAGAATAAAAGGAGGATGATAATATGACAAATTTAAATGATGTACTAAAATATGCAAAGATAATAAATAAAATAATTGAACGATACACAAATGATAATGATATTGAAAAGTTTAAAAAGTCAATGGAAGGGATTGAAAGGAAATTAAAAAGAGATATAGCTAACAGTAAACCATTAGAAATTGGACCTTCAAATTTCTGTATGGGAGCACTTGTAATTGAAAAGGCTATTTCGCATTTACTAGAAATAAAATCTAGGCATGAGCCTAAATCACAAAATATTAAATTGGTGCCAACAAGAAAGATTATCAAAAAAGATTTAGAAAAAATTAAAGATATTAGCGCTAAATCTTTTAAAAGATATAAAGAGGAATGTGAAGAATAAAAGGAGGATGATTATATGAATTGGGATAAAATTACTGATATAGGCCTAGGAATAACTAGCATTATACTTGGAGTTGCATTAATTGCACTAAGAATAAAAAAATAATCTACAGAGCTTCATAGCTCTTTTTTTTCGTCCTATAACGTCTGACCATAAGCACTAGAAAACGCAATACCAGTATCTCCAGCTTCAGGATATAAAAGTTGAGCTAAATATGCATATATGCAGGAGTGCATACCATCGTCAGGTTGACCCTCTGGATGAGTGTAAATTAAATCTTCAGATCTTCCATTCTGACTTTTTCTATACTCTTTCATTTCAGCTAAGTGATGGTCAAACATCCACATAAATTTATCTTTATCATAACCTGCCCATGCAACTCTTTGTTCATATACAAATCTTACATAGTTAGTTATAACTTTACTTCTATTTACAACCCATTTTAAATCCTTTTGGTCCCACTTTGTTTCTTCTTTTTGATTAAAAGAATAATAACATGCCATAACTCTTAATCCAAATCTCTTTTGAAGTTCTTTATATTGAGTAAAACCAAAACCCCAGTCAACTATACAACATGCAATTTTAAAAATCTGCATTAAGTTAGATATATCTCTTAACTGATAATCAGGCTCTATCTCTTCACTTCTATGATATTTTTTAGTATAAAGCATCTGATACTTTCCTTCTGCATTAAAAGAAAATATGCTAACTATAGTAAATGATTTTTCTCCTTTACCCCAGTCTACCCCCATGAAGTTTCTGGTGTTCGTAAAATAGCCTTCTGCTCGATTATAAAGCTTAAAGGTGTTATTAGATATCTGAGATAGAATTAAGTGGTTAAATGGCTTTTCTGCGTCCTCATAGCTACGTCCTAAAACCTCGTTATGAAACTTATCCATTGAGTATGTTTCATACTTATCCCAAATGTCTCCAGGTAATATCCATGGCACCATAAGTTGCGATATTCTAAACCCATACATTTTTTTGCCAGGCTGCAAGGGATACCACATTCCACATGATATAGATTCTTTAGGAATTTCCATTCTACATTTTCTACATAAAAAAGCATCAGGGGATAAATTCTTAACCCCTAATATCTGATATTTATTACAATGAGGGCATTTTACGACCCACTCATTTTGATTACTTCTATCCCAATACTGCTGAATTGTATTTCCGAAAGTCTTAGGTGTTCCTGTGTACCATGTAACTCTTATTCCTGCACCTGTATCTAAAGCATGAGACTGTGTTTCTTTTATAACAGGAATTGCATCTATGTGTATATCTTGTATTTCATCCCCCCAGATTCCGTTACAAGTTATACCCCTTATATTATCTCCATATTCAAAGCAATGCTTAAAATAATTAACAGAGCCATTTGTGAACTCTTTTAACATAACAGCTTGAGCACAATTTTTATCTATGTAACTCTTTTTTATTATGCTCTCCTGACTATACTCATAAAGCTTTCCTATTCTCTCTCTTGAAAATGTTCTGACTTGCTCTGTGAGTGGAGCAAAATATAAAGCCCTAAAATGAGGTATTAAAAGAGTATGATTAGCCATATGTACAGAACTTGTCGTAGATTTCTCTACCTGACGCCCCGACATTATCATACCCTCTTCTATAATACTATTATATATTGGCAATAGATAACTTCTATTTTTAAGCCTAAAAGGTTTCCCCTCTAACATATAGACGCTTTCTGCAAATGTTGAAGGAATAACCTCTAATTTTTTTTGCTCTTCACTCAAGGAGTGTCACTTCCTTTAATTATGTGGTCATATGCACGAGTATATGAAAGCTCACCTTCTGCAGATAGATGTTCTCCCCAAGAAACTGTTGGTGTTGAAACTTCATCAATTGTAACTATCTTTTTATCTTTACTCATTATTTCAGTACTTTCAACGCCATTTCTATCTTTTATAATTAAATAGTTTTTTATATCATAGTCGAAATTTTCTGCATTAGTAATAATTATACCAGCATTAATGCATTCTCCAAATTTAATGTACTTATCATTTAATGTAACGCCTACTCTTTTTCCTGTATATGATTTAACAAAATCAAAACAATCAGAGATATCATCATAAAAATTAACAGTTTCTCTTTGCTGATTTATTATATGATCCATCTTACTGTCCGTTATAGTGAGGAAACTTTTTATCTCTTTTATATCATTTAAAAATTCTTTTATTTTTCTAAACATAAGTCATCACCATCTAATAAGTCTTTTTTTCTTGCATCTATGCTGTGTTCAAATATTAATTTAATATTTGATACTGAGTCATCTTTTCTAGTATCAATAATTTGTTTAAAGTTATTTAACCTGCTAGCATATTTTACACTATCATTACTATGTATTATAATATTTATACAGTCCTCTTCACCAATTAATAAATCACAAAATAACCTTAAGATATCTACTCTGTTAAGTTTATGCCTTTTTGCTAAATTACTAACTGCTGACTCTTGTTCTTCACTTAGTTCTAATAATATTCTTTTTCTAAACACTATTTGATCACCCTACACCATCATAATATATATTTTTTTAAAAATCAATATATTATTCGTGCTTGATATATATATAAAGTTTTGATAGAATATATATCAAGCACCGAGAAAGGTGATGAAATGACAAAAAAAACGGTGGGAGCTATTGTTTTTAAATTAGGAGATAACAGTGAAATTATTGAAAGATTAGAAGACGCGGGATTTGAAATCACGAAATTAAGTGAAAATGATTTTTATGTATATAAAGATGAGAACGACATAACTCCGATAGATGTTCTATTAAAATTAAGAGAACTTGGAGTTTATGTATCAACTCAAAGTATAGTCAAGACATCAGTTTATTCCGGTGGAGAAGTATACAAAGAAAAAATAGAGTATTTAATGTGAGGGAAAAATGGCTAGAAAAAAAAGAAGTGTTAAGCAGATAGAAGAGTCAATCGAGACACTAAGTAATAAATTATTTGAAAGACTAAAAGAATTCAGAGATAGTGGAACTAAATTTTGTATAATTGATAGATTCAATGGATATGATTTTTTTGAAGTTTTTAAAGATGCGTTATATTCATATAGGTCAGATGCAGTTATTTGTGAAAGACTTTATTATGAAAAAAAATGTTATCTTGCAAAAAGAAAAACTTTTGACATCTCTGACGATGCAAAAAAACTTTATGAAAGCTTTATAAAGTTTTCTAAAAAAATAGAAAAAGAGAATATTAGCGAATTATCAGATGAAGAAGTAAAACAAAGAGAAAATAAAATAGAAGATTATAAGAAAAAATTAGAAGACAATCCTCCCGAAGAAAAAGATATTAGTCTGTTATCATATAAAACTGACTTTAATGGGGAGGGATATTTAGTAACAGAATTAAATAAAATTTCAGATGAAATTTTATTACAGATAAGTAAAACGACAGTAAACTTTGTTTTTAGCTATTTTTCAACTTTTAAATATATGGCAATGGATGGATACTCAATTAGTATAACGCCTATATTTAGTGAAGATTATATAGATATCATCGCCATAATGAAGGAAATGTGATCACTATCCTGTAATTCTCCTTTTAATAAATAGACTAGGGTTAAACCCCTAGTCTATTTATTATCCTCATCCACTTCAAAACTTACTCCTAATTCATCTATACCCTCAATATCTTCTGGTATTATTTTTTCATCTAATGGCTCTATGCCAGACTCTTTTAATCTCTCATTTGTTTTTTTGATTTGCTCATCTAAAATATCTTCTGTTCTTTGTTTATAAAGTTCCATGAGTATTGCATTCGAATGTTTATCTGCATTACCCGTTGATACTCCTGTCTTTATATTCTCCACTTTATCATGAGCAAAACTCATGATTTTTGCAACTTTAAATAATGAATCAACAACATCTCTATCTTTGTGTCCGTCTAACTGTAGGAATCTCTCATAACCTTTAGCCACAACATCTGTGAACATTTTTTCAAAATCACCCTGTTCTGCTTGAGCTGTTCTAAAGGAGAACTCGGAATACACCATGTTTAATGTTTTAATATTATCATCTAATTCTTTAACTCTTTGTTCTGATTGTTTTTTAATAACTAATTTCTCTCCAACCTCTAAATCTTTATACGCTGACAAATTATCTATATCTTTTAAAAGATTAACTAATGCTGCCTTTTCGCCTTCTAATGTCTTTATTTTAGATTCTATATCATGAGTCTTTATATTGAAGAACACTTTCTTATAAAGACCTATATCATAATTAAAGATTTTCATATCTAAATTTTTATTACAATACTCGCATATTCTAGAATCTGGAACACATTCTAATAACATTTTATCTACCAAATATCTTTTTGGATGAATTAATATTTTTTCTATAGATTGTCTCGTAAATGTTGTATCAATTAATCTTTCACCATTTTGGTCAACAGGGACATTTGTAGTTGAGCCATAAAATCTGACTATTTCATTTGCCCATAGAGCATCTACCTCTAAATCTTTTACCATTTTGCAAAAACTTTCTTGATCGTCTGGTGCATCAGATAGTTCAAGATTAAAATTTAATATATTTTTTTGAAATGCTTTACTCTTTTTATTTGTTAATATTTTATTCTTGTAATCACTATATACGTATCCTAAGTTATATTGTTTTATTACAGGGTCTATCACATTTAAGTAATATATAACAAGATTAGGCTCGTGAGGAGCTGAAAGTCCAAGTTTGAAAAGTTCTGCCTTTATAAAAGTTGGAGAGTATCTTTTTGTTAAAAGATATCTTATATATCTTACGTGTGGTTTTGACTCAATTGCCTTTATTATGTTTATGCATCTTTCTTTGCTAAAATTAAAATCTGTAGCCATGTCTACCCCCTACTTTATTGTCCTAATTTGATTATTTTTTAGTTCCTTCATTTTCTCTCCAGGCTTTTTAATTGTAACAAATGAAGTAAAAGAACTTTCGTCTGGAGCAATGCTTACATTTGTATAGTCCTTAACAATGTCCTCAACTAAGGTTCTAATTACAGGCATTAATTGTACAAGCTCTGGCATTACTTGCTCAGCTTCAATATTTAGCTTATCTTTCTTATTAAAAAATCTTTTTGCTGCCTCATAAATATCATCAAAAGGATTATTTTTAATATGCAAAATATATTTTTTAATTTGTGCGTTCATAACTCACCCCTCTTTCATTATTGCATATCCGCGTCTTGTTTTCAAGTAAGATGCAAATTATGATAGTTTTGCGTTTTAAGTTTTTTTTAAAAATTTAGTATAAGAAATAAAATAAATTAATTAAAAGGGGAAATGAAAACATGAAATTTTTTAACTTTAGTGAGAAGGCAAAGAAGCGAATTAAAGTAGGAACGGCAGTTGGAACGGCTATTTTAGGGGTAGTACTTGTAGTTTTTGGATTCAATTCAAAAAGTAAAAATTCAGAAGAAGATTCAAATGACCAAGAAGACACAGAAAATGAAACTGTAGATAACAACAATGACGAAGATAATGAAATAAAGATCACAGAGTTTTAAATTTAATAAAGGGCCTAACGGCCCTTATTTTTTTTCATGCAGTTCCCTTTATGGAGTTATGAAACTTACTTATAGCACCTTTTAATGTGTCCGCTTTACCGCATGCTCTATGTGTATGAGTCACATATGTAGTTTTTCCATCCTTGTTTACACTTTTCCAAACTGCTGAGTCACCATTACTCCATGTAGCTTTAGACTTATAAACTTCTTCTTTTTCTTCTTTTGATAATGGAACTTTATTATCTTTTAACTTTTCAAAATTTGATTTTGTCTTAGCTTCTTTATACATTCCATCTATATAGTCTGCAACTTTATTATTCTCTTTTAGCGTATCAAATAATAATTTATTTTGTTTGTCTTTATGTTGAGCGATTTCATATATAAATTCATCAGGTGTCTTATCTCTTGACTTAAATATACCTAAAAACTTTGGCATAGTAGCTATATATCTATTTACATTTACAACTCTATCTTTCTTAGGTCTATGACTTAACCCACCACTTCTTACACCTCTTGCCTCCATCTGCTTCATTTTTTCAGGATTATAATGAGGGTCCAATACACCTTCCCAAGTTGTATCATTTAATGATAAACCCTCTCCACCAGCAGAAGATATTATCATAACCTTTTTATTGCCTTTATTAAAATCCTCTATATCTTTTTGTCTTCCTTCTTCTGTAATTCCAAAATTACCTTTGCCTGTAAATTTACCATATTGAATACCTTTTGATTTTAACCCCTGTTCAATAGAATCTGTACCACCCTTTATTAAGTGACTAAATAATATTGCTCTTCCATCAGGAGTTTTCCCTAAATGTTCTTCCATATCGCGCAAAAGAGTGTTTAGTTTTGGAGTTAATTTTGGACCGTCTTTTGGTGATATCTTTGGGTTTATAGCACTTATATCGTTCATTAATTTTCTTGCTTCAACTAATTTTGAAAAAACTTGAGCAGCCTCTTCATCTTTTAAAGTTTCAAGCCTCTTTGTTCTTATCATTTTTCTAACTGCTGGATTATCCTTTAATATACCTTTATATAATTTTTTTTGCTCTTTACTGAGAGGTACCTTCGTAATACTTACAGCTTTATCAGGCATTTTAGCTATTTCTTTTATATCATTAACATCTAAATAATCTACATATTTTTTTAATTCGTTTTGTAATAATCTTTTATTTTTAAAACCTAAAACAGGCTTTCTTTTTTCATGCAAGTCTCTATACTTCCAAGACCTATCTCTTTTTAGCCACATTTGCTCAAATTGTTTTTTATTTTTTCCTAATATATGTTTTTGTCCAGAGGCAACATCAACTAAAGGCTGAATATCAGCTAATGAGTTAGATACTACAGAGCCTGTTAATCCAATATAATTAGGATAAAGTTTTCTTGTTTTCTTTAGAGCTTCAGTAACTGCTGTATCTTCATTTTTACCTTTGTGACTCTCATCTGTTATAACTGTGTCAGCTCCAGTTTCCCTTATATAATACTCAGGGTCTTTTTTAAATAAATCATAAGATACTATATTGTAATCTTTATTCTTGTCAGGTAGTCCATATTTGCTATTTTTCTTTGATAGCTCAGCTTTATTTCCAACAATATTGTATGAACTGTTTGTGAATTTTTTTATTCCAGATGAACCAAAATTCATTCTAAGTCCAGATGGTACGACTACCAATGCTCTATTGGCCTTTCCATCTTGTTTCATTTTTTCAAATTTAGCAATTGCAGTTAAGGTCTTTCCGCTTCCAACAGGATGCGCTAAAACTTTTTCTGTGCTAGGATCTTCTGCTACACGTTTTTGATGAGGGTAAAGCTGGATGTTGTCTCTTAAAGCAGCCTCTTTATACATTCCATCTATATAGTCTGCAACTTTAATATCCCATCTAGGCTCATAAGTTTTCTTAGAAAGATTTGCTTGATTTATATTTTTTATTTTGAATCGTCTAATATTATTTCTTAGTTTACAATAGCCGAAATAATCGTCTCCACGAATCTCGTAAGGCTCTGTTAATCTCATTGTGGAGTCACCTTTTTTATCAGTATACCAAATCTTTAAAAGATTTTTATTGTTGCCAGCTTTTTTTATTTTGCTTTTTACTTTTTCTTCAAGGGGTATAGCATGCCTCCCCATTGCATATTTATATATAATTTCTTTATATGAATCCTTCAAGAAAAATCACCACCTTACCTAAGATTATAGCATAAGAAATAAAAGATTTAAAAGAAGGGAAGGATGTATTAATGAATTCAAAAATTTTAGATGTAGGATTTAAATTATTGGTGTTAGTAGGAGTAGCTGTAGCTGGAGGAGCATTAGGAATTTATATCTCAGAAAAGAAAGAGAATATTATTATTGAAGATTTAAATGAGGAAGTTGAATTTAGAAATAATGAAATAAATGAGTTAACTGTTAAACTTGAATGTTTAGAAGAGGAACTTTTAAATAGAAGTATAGAGCTTCAAAAAAGTAATGATAAGATGAAAAGATTAAAAACATGGGAGGAAGACTTAAGTTTAAGAGAAAATTCAACATCATCTATAGAGGATAAACTTAATGGAGAGAAAAAGGAGCTTAGTTTAAAATCTCAACAATTAGATGAGAAAGAAGCTAAATTAAAAGCTATGGCTCTTAATGATTTAAAATATAAAATTGATACAGTAGAAGAGATTATCAAGGAAATAGATAAACTAAAAGAAGAAAATAGTGACTCGTCAGTATTAATAAAGGAAATAGACAGATTATTAAAAGATAAAAACGATTCAAGTATAGATAAATTTCTATTTAGGTCTGATATAAATTTAACATCAATAGAAATTTAAAAAAATATTTTTAAAACGCATTTTCTGTAGTATAAGGGATAAAAGTAAAAGAAAGGAAGTGATAACAATAAGTGGAAGTGTAAAAACAATCATAGCAGTTTTAAGGTCTGTACTAATACGTATCTTCAAGTTTTAACATAAATATAACTAATAAAATTTTAAAAAATGAAAGGGTGTTGAATTATGATGGAATTTATTAAAAACGAGGTAGTTAAAAAGGTAATGGAATATCTAGGGATAGCATTTGTTTCAGTATTTATATTGAAGATATTTGAAAAGATACTAGATATAATGAATGAGGCAAAACCGGCAGAAAAGAAAACAGCAGTAGACTTATTTAAATCCGCAACAAGAAGAGCAAAAAGAGGAGAAGGGTTCGATAATGTTGAAGGTGTTGCTACTGATGCAATAGTTAAATATAAGATTGAACTAGCAAAGAAAATAAAAGATAAAGAAAAAGAAGTTGAAAATAATAAACCTGCAGAACCTAAAGCTGAGGAAGTTAAAGCAGAACCTAAAGCTGAGGAAGTTAAAGCAGAACCTAAAGCTGAGGAAGTTAAGGCAGAAGAAAAGAAAACTGAAGAAAAGAAAGATAATAAAAAATAAGGCAGCTTAAGTCAGACACAATAACTAAAAACAAAAAGGGGTGCAAACCTCTTTTTTTTCTTCTTTTTTTAAAATTTTAGCATAAGATATAAAAGGAGAGACGGAATAGGTACAATAATAATAACAGTAAAGGAGAGTCAAATCATGAAACAAATTTTTACAGAGGTAGGAAAGAAAGTAGCAGTAATAGCTGGAGGTTATCTTCTAGGTAAGGGAATCGAGATGCTTGTAGATTGGGGAATCGATAAGTATCGCAAAAAAAAAGAAAGTAAAAATATTTCAAGTTATGACGAAGACATTAGTACCGAAAATAGCACGGGGATTAATGACACAATCATCAGAAGAGAGACAATAAGAAGTGAGTCAGTTAAAGGTGATGTGAAAAAGAAAGCAGCATGACAAGAGAGGGTAAAACCTCTTTTTTTTCGATGTATTTTTAAGAAAGTCCTTCAAGTTAAGCCTTTTTGTTTTATTTTGTTAATTTTGATAAAATATAATTATAGATATTTTACTTCAAGTCTAACTAGAATCTCTTAAAATAAAAAGGAGGGATTTAATATGGATGATTTGAAAAAGGATCAGGAAAGGCTTTTGAAGGAATTGTTTCCAGAGCAAGAACAAGAAAAACTGTTAGATGAAATATCTCCCGAGCAAGAAAGACTTTTGAATGAACTATTCCCCGAATCAGAATTTAAGGAATACACAAGACCGATACCAATAATTAAAAATTATAATCCAAAAATAAAAAATACTATTATGGCACTTAAAACACTTAAAAAAATGGACTTATCATTAATCTTAAGTGTTGTCAGTATCTTATTTATTTTAATTTCATCAATTACTTTATACTCACACTATAATAAATTGAAAAACGAAAATGATAAAATTAACAATGAAAATAATAAAATTAAAAATAAAGTAAATCTAATTGAGAATAAAATAAAAAAAACTGATGAAGATATAAAAAATATAAAAGATGAGACAAATGAAAGAATGGAAGATTTAAGTCGAAATATGGGCGTAATACAAAGTACACTGGAGACTATAAATGAATCTATAAAAAAACTATACACTATTGTAACCGGGAGACAAAGTGCATCCGTGGGAGGGGAGACACTTGATATGAGGGCAACAGTATATGATTTAAGTGTTGAGAGTTGTGGCAAAACAAGAGACCACCCAGAGTATGGGATTACTAGATCCGGTGTAAAGGCTACCAAAAATAGAACAGTTGCCGTTGACCCTAAAGTAATACCTTTAGGGTCAAAATTATACATAACGTTTCCTGAGAAATATAAATTTATGAATGGTAATTATGTTGCTGAAGATACTGGCGGTGCAATAAAGGGAAACAAGATAGATATATTTTTGGGCGAGTCAGTAGATAGAGATTATATGATGGAATTTGGGATACAGCCTGTAAAGGTTAAATTAATAAAGTAAACAAAAAAAGACAATGCAATATAGTCTTTTTTTTATATAAAAAAATAAAATAAAAAGGAGATTTGATTTATGAAATTACAAGAAAAAGTGTGGAGTAAAATACCATACTTAAAAGAGTTAGTAGAAAAAGGTGATGTTAAAAGATTCACAGATAATGAAATTTTAGATTTAACAGAGGGAAATAAGTTAAAGATAAAAGAGATGGAGGAGACAAATAAAAGTATAAATTTAAAAATTATAGCTGTATTAGATCAAACTGCTCATTTTCCTGATGAAAGTGTAAACATGACAAGCTATGTTTATATGGATAGTCAAACTAAGCCATGGATAATAGAAGGTGACGCGATAGGCTTCTTTGCAAATGTAATAAATGAAGCATGGTTTGTAGAAGAAATAGGTAGCATTGGAATAAAAGAGCTCCCCAGTGGTTTTATTCGAAGAGTAATGTGATAAAATGTTACTATAAAATAAAAAGGGAGGAATATCCATGTTTAAAAAAGTAGTGTTCACATTGGCGGTAGTATCAATACTTTCCATCAATGTATCTTTTGCTGAGGCTTGTATTTTTAAATTCAAGCCAGTTATCCCTAAGTGTCCTATAGTAATAGTTACGCCTACTCCTTCATCAACAGTAACTCCTGTGATTACACCAATACCTGTTAAGCCAAAACCAGTAATACCTGTACCTACAGTGCCTGTAATTCCTAAGACTCCTAAGCCTACAATTACCCCGATACCCACAGTAACACCTATACCAACGATAACACCTACAATTACTCCAAGACCTACTGTACCATCTCCAACGGGACCAATAATTCCTAAAACGCCTGCACCAGAATATGAGGAGATAAAAGTACTTCCAAAGACAGGCGAGAAAAAATCTATGAATTTAGTACATATTTTTGCTGGAGTTTTATTATTAATGGCTGGTTCAACAATATTTTTATATAAGAAAATTGGAGTATAAATTTTAAAGTGGTGGCCATATGGCCACCACTTTAAAATGCTTGAATTTGCGGATAAGAACATGAACAGGATTATTTAAATTATATCATTTAATTTTATGAATCGCTACTTTAATTTCAATATGTAATATAATTCCTGAGGACTATAAGACTTATTATCTATCTTTGTTATTTCTGATTGATTTAAACCATTAACTACAAACTCAACACAATTATCGGAATTAAAATTATCTGGAATAAATTTTAGAAGCCATCTTAATAATTCTCTGTAATCATATGGCTTTCTTGTTTCGGTTAAATATTCCATTAATAATTCATATTTATACATTTGATTTATAGGAATTTTTACTTCCTCGAATTTTCCATCTAATTCTTTTATATCGTAGACTTTTACACTTCTAAAAATATCAGTATCTATTAAATAATCATTAATCCTAAAAGCAACATGACTAAATTCACTATCAGTGAAGAGTTGGATTATTTTAGATATAAATCCAACTCCTTTATAAAATAAAATATTTATTACCATGTTATTGACATAACATCTTCAACTGTAGTTGCATTATTAACTTGAGTTTCTTTTGTTCTAAACTTTGTAACATTAGTTTGAACATGTGTTACAGAGTCCAAATATAATTGTATTATTTGAGATTTATTGTGGGCTATACATTCTCTCGTATCATGTATTCTCCACTCTATAGTTGCATTTTCTGGATAATAAGGTATTGCATCAATTGCTATTGTTAAGTTACGTTGAGCTTCTGTATCATATGAGTATAAATGAGGAGTGCCTAACGCTGAAGATGTAAATGAACTATTTATTGTATTTGAACATGATACTTGTAACTCACTTATCTTTCTCTCTTTAGCTGCACTTAATTTTATACTTTCTATATTATTAATTATAGCCTGTATAGCTTCTTGATTTTCGTTATCATTAAATGTAAATGTGCCTACTCCATTTGATACTGTAACTAGTAATGGAGTAATACCTTCTTTAATAAAATAATCATGTAATACATTTAAACTGCAATCAGCACAATTATTAATATAAAAAATCATCCTAGCACCTCCACTTGTAAATATGTATTTGAAGTTAAAATATTTCTAGATGAACCACTATTTTGATATAATCTAATTTGTAAATAATCGCTAGTAGACACATCTAGAATTCTACTTACAATTTTTAAATACCTGTCTCTAGAACTATTTTCCCATCCATATTCATGCTCTTCTATAACACTACCGTTTAATAGTAATTGTATGTAGTGTATACGAACTTCTCTTAAATCATCTACATTTAATAGGCATGAAAGCCTTACTTTAGTTATACCGGATGGAATAGTTATTCTATTATTCTGACTTGAATTCCAAAATCCATGAATATCACTTTGCGGATTCCAAGTTACCAGCGTAACTGAGCCAGAAGAGATAGATTGTGTAGATGTTTTATTAAAATTGCTAAACTCAATATTGGAATATAGTCCACCCGCAATTTTAATTAAAGGATTACCTAGCCCATTTCCTACATATAACTCTCTTGTATCTGTGCATATAAATGGTTCCCCAGTCAAACCTTCACTTGGAAGGTTTGACTTAAGGCCACGTTTTAATTTTATAAATGTATTCATCAATTTTCACATCCTGACATTTTATGCTGATACAACTTCTAAGTAAAATTCACCATCTTTAACTACAAACCTATATTGAACACCTGTGTAGTCTGGATTAGTACCTTCGTCTTCGTAACTGTGAGGATTAGCCATATTATCTAAGTGATTGTCTGTCTTTTTATCAGCTCTTACTATCATATCACTATTATCATTAATCTGTGCTTTAATAGTAGTACCGTAACTGTAAGTAGTAGTAGGTATAGTTCCTGTTCCACTTGAATATACAGTTCCTGACTTTTGAGCCTGTAATATTTGTGGGTCGTAAGTTGTTATAGTAGGAGTTGCTAGTTGATAATATACTTTAGTGCCAGCTAGAGCTGTTTTAGCTGCAGCTAAAGTTGCATATGTGCCTAACGCTACTACGAATCCTAACCTACCAGTAGTTGACACATAATATTTACCAATTTCACTTGTGGGAAGATTAGTTGGGTCTACATAGCTTGATGCATCTTTTCCAATAACTCTTGTTTTACCATTAGTTGCAGGAGATAATGATAGATCGCCAGTTAAAAAATTAGTGCCAGTATATGCAACTTGAACATTAGTCATATTCTCGATATTCGTAATATCTGCTTCAACTAAGCTGTACTCATTACTTACATTCTTCGTATGAACTCCAGTCTGAACATCAAAACTATCTGATATAGCAGGAACATTTCTTAATGCAACTGGTGTTTCTGCTACTGTTTCTTTGTATTCTTCGTATGTTGTAGCTGATGAGCCTTGTTCTAACTGTAATTCAATAGCTTCAAAATCCTCTCCTATATCCCATGTTGATGAAGGATTTTTTCTAAAATTGAAAAATACATATTCTGTCTTAGTTAATGTAAATGTAGTTGTTAGTGGTTGCATACTCCCAAATATATCGCCACTATTTTGAGTTATCGCTTTATAGTATATTGCTTGGCTGCTTGACATTATGTATGTTCCAGCACCTAATAATATATGATTAGTATGTCTATAAATTGTTGTGTCAGCACCTTCACCCTCATAAGGTGGATAAGTTAAATCATAACCAGTGTAAAAAGACTGATTTTGCAATAAATTCTTCCCAACACTTGTTATAGTTTGTGACTGTGTATGTGCTGTGTCTCTATGATAAGCGTATTTTTCGAGTAAAGCATTAGCACCTAAGGCATATTCTGTAGCTGTTATTTCTTGTACCATTAGTGCATCTATATATCCATATTGATTTTCTGCTCCATCAATATATCCCATTATAAATATTGACGATGAAGCATCAAAGTCTGTTGGTTGTACAACTACTCCAACTCTAGTCCATGATGTAGAAGTTACAAAGCTGGATGCTACTGTATTATCTCCTATGGGAACAACTTGCATTCTAATTCCTGAACCTGATAAATTACCATTTTTTAAATACCCTGACACAAAATAATATTTACCAGCAGTGAATATAGAAGAATTACTATAATTTGCATAACCATTTGTTTGACCAGCACTTAATGTCATTTTAATACAATTATCGCCTTCATACTCATTACTACTATCTAATGACCTTACACATCTAGTATTTCCCCAAGAAGTAACATCTTCACAACCAGCTATTGTATCAGGTAATTTATTAGTTACTGTATTACCTTTAACTACCATTTTAAGTTCTGATCTTTCTATATTATTAGAAGGTAAACTTATTATACTTTGTGTAACTTCAGTATTTGTTGAATAACTAGCTACTAATAAATTATCAATTCCATGAGCATTGGCTACATTATCAATATGACTTTCTACTTTATCATCTACCCTATCTATCATTTCACTATTATCATCTACTTGTGCTTTAATAGTAGTACCATAGCTATAAGTAGTAGTAGGAATAGTTCCTGCTCCACTTAAATATACAGTTCCTGATTTTTGAGCTTGAAGTATTTGTGGGTCGTAATTAGTTATAGTAGGTGTTGCTATTTGATAATATAACTTAGTTCCTGCTAGAGCTGTTTTAGCAGTGGCTAGACTTGCATATGTGCCTTTAGCCACTACAAAAGCAATTTCATTACTGAATGCAGTTAGCTTAAAAGTTCTAATATATGACACATTATCAATACTTGTTCCTGATGTTGTTTGATTTTCTGAGTAGCCAATTAATCTGTAAGTGTCATATATGGCAACTGCTGTACTACCATATGCTTTTGATAAAGCATTTTTATTAATTTTAACATAATCAACATTAGTTAAACTTGTTACTAATTCAACTATATCTGCTTCAACTAAACTATACTCATCACTTACATTCTTAGTATGAATACCAGTCTGTACATCAAAAGTATCACTTATAACAGGAACGCTTCTAAGTGCAATTGGTGTTTCTGCTACTGTATCTTTGTATGGTTCGTAAGTTGTAGCTGATGTGCCTAACTCAACTTGTTCTGTATTATGGTTATCTAATAAATCAGATATTTTAATCCAATATCCATTAGCAGGAATAGTGATTGTTGCACTATCTTGAGCGCCACTTATAAATGTTTTATTTATATCGTATATTGCGTGTCTACGTTGAGCGCCTCCACTACCAGACCTTCTATAAGATGTGCTAGGAGTAACGGAAATCCAATCAGAAGCATAATGTAATACATTCGCGGTTAAATTACCAGTAATAGATGATATTAAATAACCACTTGCTTTAGTATTTTTGTTAAACAAATTCTTCCCAACACTCGTTATAGTCTGTGGCTCGGTGTGTGCTGTACCTCTATGGAAAGCGTACTTGCTAAGTAAAGCAGTAGTACCTAATGCGTATTCTGTGGCTGTTATTTCCTGTAGCATTAGTGCATCAACAAAGGCGTATTGTGTTTCTGTGCCAGTTACTCTTGTTTGTAATCTTAGTTGTGTTGCACTTGCCATGTCACTAGGTTGTACAACTATACCAACTCTAGTATAACTTGTCGCAGTTATGTATGAAGATGTTTTAGTCGCACCACCGCTAACAAATTCAGTTTCTAGTCTTATCCCAGTTGTAGCATTTCCGTTTTTCAAACGAATTGATATTAAATAATACTTAGAAATATCCAAACTTGCTAATATGTTTCTATAATTGTATGAAGTTGTTTGTCCCGCACTTAAAGTCTGCTTAAGGCAATTAGTTCCTTCAAACTCGTTGTCACTATCTGTTGCTAATGTACCTTGTACTACACTCCACCCAGTAGTAGACTCACACCCTGCCACAGTATCTGCTAGCAAGTTAGTTACTGTATTACCTTTAACTGTTGTTTTAAGTTCACTTGTTTCAATATTAGTCGAAGGTAAACTTATTATACTTTGCGTTACCTCTGTATCTGCTAAATAACTAGCCACTAATAAATTATCCATTCCATGAGCGTCAGTTTCATTACCTAAATGAGATGCAAGATTTGAAGCTGTTGCATAGTGACTTCCTTCTTGACCATCAAGTAAATCGGCATCTAAACCTGAAGTAGTACCGTCTACTGTTTTAATGGCTGTCAATATTTCATTAGCTGTCATATCAGCAGTTGCATTTGATTCAACTCCATCCAACTTCGTTTTATCTGATGCACTCATTAAACCTGAGGCAGAAGTTGTAGCATTTGCTATAATATCAGAACCTCCAGTTATATGAGATGAAGCGTGGGCTCCAGGAAGTAATCCTGTATGACTGTGAGAACTAATTGCTCCTGTTAATTTGGCCTCAATTTCAGCCTTAGTTATATCGCTATTTTTTTGAGCATCAGAAGGAGCATGAGCTACTTGACTATGGTCATAAGCTGTTTTACCTCTGTCGCCTCTATATGCTGTAGTATCTGTTTCTCCCAAAGCTAAATTAGATTTAGCATTCCAGGTACTTTTCTCAGTATCTGTTACAAATCTATTATTTGTATCTTGAGTAATAATAGATGGAGCGTGATTTGCGGGATGTGTATAGTTGTTAGCATTTGTAGCTACTCCATCTAATTTTGTTTTATCAGTTGAACTCATAAATCCATTAACAGAAGTGGTCGCCGCTCCATGCGCTGCACCTGTTGCTCCTACATGAGAGCTTGCAGCAAAGTCTGAAGCTAGATATCCACTATCCTTTAAAAGTTTTCCAGTAACGCCATCGAAGGCCGCTAATCTATTAGTTATTGAAGATGCAGGGCCTATAACAGCTCCATCAATATTTACTTGAATTATGTTAAAATTAGCCCCTACAGCAGCATGAGTTCCAGAAGCAGTCCCATCAACTGTACAAATTATCATATCGCCAACTTCAACATTAGGACCTGATGCACCACCTATTTTACCGGAAACACTTACTTTCCAAGTATGACCAGCACTACCCGCAGAATAATTAGGATTAGCTGAACAATCAATAACTCCCTTATATACCATAGCGTCATTAGCGCCAATTAAATTATCAACATAAGTTTTAACCGCATCTGCTCTTGCAAGAGCTGTAGAACTACCAGTTAATGTAGTCTCAACAGTATATCCATCATTTAAGGCATCCCCTGTAGCGCCATTCCATGTCGGAACAGCTCCACTTGTAGATGAAGCTCTCTTTTTGACTTGAGCGTCATCTGTAACATTAGTAAGCCCTACTTGAGCTTTAGTTACAGTATGAGGGTTAGATGTACTTCCTGTATGAGAGGTTAAATTTGAAGCTGTAGCATAATGACTTCCTTCTTGACCATCTAATAAGTCAGCATCTAATCCTGAAGTTGTGCCATCAACTGTTTTTATAGCTGTTAATATTTCATTAGCTGTCATATCAGCAGTTGCATTTGATTCAACGCCATCTAACTTTGTTTTATCTGATGCACTCATTAAACCTGCAACGCTTGTTGTAGCATTTGCTATAACATCAGAGCCCCCAGTTATATGAGTGGAAGCATGAGTTCCAGGAGTTAATCCTGTATGGTCATGAGAGCTAATAGAACCTGTTAATTTAGCTTCTATTTCAGCTTTAGTTATATCACTATTTTTTTGAGCATCAGAAGGAGCATGAGCTACTTGACTATGGTCATAAGCTGTTTTTCCTCTGTCACCCCTGTAAGCTGTAGTATCTGTTTCTCCCAAAGCTAAATTAGATTTAGCATTCCAAGTACTCTTTTCAGTATCTGTAACAAATCTATTATTAGTATCTTGAGTTATAATAGAAGGATCATGATTTGCTGGATGAGTATAATTGTTAGCACTTGTAGCAACTCCATCTAATTTAGTCTTATCAGTTGAGCTCATAAATCCGTCAACGGAAGTAGTTGATACTCCATGAGCATTGCCAGTTGCTCCTACATGAGAACTTGCAGCAAAATCAGATACTAAATATCCACTATCTTTTAAAAGTTTCCCTGTAACACCATCAAAAGCTGCTAATCTATTATTTGTTGATGAGGCAGGTCCAATAACCGATCCATCAATATTTACTTGAATTATATTAAAATTAGAACCAACAGTTGCGTGGTCTCCAGAAGACGTGCTGTCCACTGTACATATTATCATGTCTCCAACTTCAACGTTAGGCCCTGATGCTCCACCTATTTTTCCTGCTACACTTACCTTCCAAGTGTGACCAGCATCACCCGCGGAATAATTTGGATTAGCGGAACAATCAATAGCGCCTTTAAATACCATTGCATCATTGGCACCAATTAAATTATCCACATAAGTTTTTACAGCGTCAGCTCTTGGTATTGATGTGGAACCTCCAGATAGTGTAGTTTCTACACCATATCCGTCAGTTAGAGCATCACCATTTGAGCCATTCCATGTTGGTATATTTCCACCTGTTGAAGAAGCTCTCTTTTTGACTTGAGCATCATCTGTAACATTTGTAAGTCCTACTTGAGCTTTAGTTACAGTGTGAGGGTTATTAGTCAGTGAAGTATGATCATAAGCTGTTTTTCCTCTGTCTCCTCTATAAGCATTAGTTGATAATTCTCCTAAAGCTAAATCTGATTTTGCATTCCATGTACTCTTCTCAGCATCTGTAACAAATCTATTATTTGTATCTTGAGTTATTATAGAGGGATCATGATTTGCAGGATGGGTATAATTATTAGCATTCTCTGCTATATTGGCTAATTTACTTTTCTCAGTTGTAGTATAATCTTCAGTTGAAAGACCTTTACCTGTGATCTTGTCGACTTTATCACCTAAAGCAGAAGCTGTGGCATAATAACTTCCCTCTTGACCATCTAACTTATCTGAATCATCTACAATGCCATCTTGGTTAGTGTCGTATATAGCTCTAACCATATCTCCGCCGGCACTACCAGGTATATATTCTAAGTCATTCCATGCAGTTATGCCATCACCTATTTTAATTTTTAGCGTATCTGTTTCTACTCCAACTTCTCCTTCTGCCAATATAGGATTTATTATAGTCCAATTTTCAGCAGTATCTCTTCTTAACTGAATTTGTTGTGCCATTTTATGCTCCACCTCCATTTATTCCTTGTGTACCACCATACACAGAACTTGCATTTCCACCATCTGCTTGAAAAAATGCAGCAATTTTAACAGGTGGGCTGCCAGGACCAACTCCAATATATAATTCTTTAGTATCTGTACAAAAAAGCGGTTCACCGCTAGCACCTTCAGATGGAAGATCTTGTTTTAGTCCCCTTCGAATTTTAATCGTGGCCATATTATCTCCCCTTTATAATAATATCTTTAATATTATTATAAATCATATTTTGTTAAAATAAAAACTTTATAATCTATCTTGTATTTATTATATAAAAATAGTGGGGTTATATAACCCCACTATTTATTAATATGTTAATAATTAAAATTATTATGCAGTAAATTCTCCACCGTCAACTTCATAAACATAAAGTCCAGAAGTTTCGTCAATTTTAATAGTTGCATTATCAACTATAGCTTCAGCTTTTAATCCTGTAGCTGAATCACTTAAGTTAATTGAAGTTGAATCTTCATATCTTAAGTTGAATTTTACTTGATTGTTTACATCATCATAAACTGCGTCGATAGTATTTGTATCAACTAGTAATTCAACTATTCTAGCTTCTACAGCTGCATCCCAGTCAGAGATATCTGAACTGTCGATGTTAGCAGCGCCTTTGTATAGATCGAAGTCTGTAGCAACAACAGGATCAGAAGCTGTTTTATTAAAGATTACTTTGTCGCCATCTTCATAATCAACTCCACCTATTGTAGCTGTAGCACCTCTTACTATATACATGTTACCAATTTCTGCTCCAGCAAGCCCTGCTAAACCATCAGTAGTAGCATCCCAAGCGCCTTTATACAAAACGCCTTCTGCAAATGCTCCAACTAATGTATCAACGTGAGACGCTGAATAAACATTGTCAGTTGTTGATAGGGAATCATTTATAAGATATTTTCCAACTAAATTGTTGTTAGTTCCGTCGTTTATAAATAGCTCTTTAGTATCTGTGCAAAAAGCCATTTCGCCAGAAAGTAAACCAGCATTTCCGATGTTAGCTTTCAAACCTCTTTTGACTCTGATTATTTGACCCATTTTAAATTCCTCCTTTATAATTTTATTCTACCTAATTTAATTATACATAAAATGATTTAATAAATCAAAATTCTCCACCATCAACATCGCGATAAACAACTTTCCCTGTTACGGTATCGTATGTTAGTATTTTTCCTGTGGCAATATTGGCTTCATCAACAGCTTTAGTGCCGACGTAACCTTCTTTAGAAAAGAGATATATTATATCGGTAGCGTTTTTATTAACTCTTCTTAAAATTCTACCATCTTCATAATCAACTCTAGGCATCTAAAGCTTCACCTCCAAAGCTGATTCTCTCACCTACAGTTCCGCAAGCATAAATTAAATTAAGATTTGAAACTGTAAATGTGGTTGTGCTTCCAGGCCCTAATACATACATATGAGAAGTAGGTGATACACTTGAATTCCCTAAATAAACATAATCTAAATTGTCAGGATGAGCTTGGATAGTTACTACTTTGCATGTTTCATTTGCTGCTAACTGTACAGCGTTTGTATCTGTAAAAGTTATATTTCCTTGTATAAGTCTGTTGTTTGGAGGAATACTAACATCTAAGTTGTCAATATTTACAGACACACTTCCAGCACCTAAATTGATTGGTAGTGGATTATCTTTTGATACTGGTATCATATCATTTACCGCTTCGTCAAAATACTGAAGTGGTATAACATTACTATCTAACTGACTTCTTTTTAATAATTTATTGATTGCTCCACTCATTTTTTAAAAACCTCCCTTTTTTATTGTTAAAGATTTGCTCTGTCTAAATGATCTGCATCGTAAACACTGGTTCCCTCATAAGGATCGTTATCATCGCTTTCTTCTCTTAAATTTCTAACTTCAGATGGCTTAACACCGCCTATAGCTCCACAATTAGGGCATTCACCATAAACTGTAGTCTCGCCTTCATAGTCACAATTTTCACACTTTATTGTTTGTAAGTCAGTTTTCTCTTTTGGAGTATTTGCCTTTTCTTTTTCTTTGTTTGTTGGTGTCTCTATAGTTGCAGTTTTATACATGAAATCTATATACTCTGATGCTGTTTTAACATTATTTAAACTTTTTAAATTATTATAAATCTCATCTAATTTGGCTCTATCTTCATTTGCTAGTGATACATTTTTTCTAATTTCGTTAATTGCAGACATAAGAGCAAAACTTCCTCCAACTTTACCTGCATGTAAATACTTGTTAGTGTTTTCTGTTATCTTGTCAAGTGTTGGCTTACTTATCTTGCCTTTCATAAATAGATTATTCATAGCATTGAGAATTCCAGCCTGTAGTCCCCACGCTATAGCAGAACCTAATGTTCCTGCTGACATGACTTGTGGTATCATTGGCGAATATTTTTTTAAATTATTATCCTCTGCCAATTTTTCAATATAAAGTTCATCAATAAATTCTCTTATCATTTAAAATCACCTCGTAATTAAATTATATAATAATTTAACCCTAAAATACACATGACAAAATGCAGTATAGAAAATAAAAAATAGAAAGAGCTCTTAAAGAATAAAAATATTGAAAAAATAGCATAAGAAATAAAAGGTAAAGGGAGGTTTTATACAAATGAACAGCAAAAGAAACACAAAGAAAAGTGATAAAATTAATTTTATCCAAATTTTCGTAACAAAAAACACAAAAACATCAAAAAGGGGGCTGAACTAATGAGTAAAATGGTAAAAGCAGTAGCAAGTGGAGTTTTAATTTTAGGTGCAACAGTTATCGGATCTGAACAATTAGGATTTTCAAGTAAATTAACCTCCGATAAGAAAAAAGATTTGGTTGGAAAGTACATGAATCGATGCAAGGAATTTAAAATACTTTATAGTATGACAAATAATGCTTGGTCAAGATTGGTGGAGCACCATAAGCATAATAAAATAAAGATGTGCTCGATACCTGTTACAGAATATGAAATCGAATCTTTAAACGAAGATTATGAGTCTATCCTAAAGAATAAAATAAAGGTTATAAATATTGCAAAATCAATAGGTGGAGATATAGTTTTAACATCTGCAAGCTTAATAGAGGTTTTAGACTTGATAGATGATTACCATAAAAAATACAGTTGTGTTTATGACAAAATTTTAGCATATGAAGAAGGCTTAGGAGCAAAAATATAATTATCTAAGAAAGGCTAAGTTAGCCTTTCTTTTTTTAGGATTAGGGGGTAAAATTATGAAAGATGTTAAATTAAAATCAAGCGAATTAAGGGTTTATATTAAAGATAATAAAATTTATTGTGCGTCTCAAATGTGTAAACAAAATGACGATATATGCCCTAGAATCGACAAATGTAAAATTCTAAAAATAACTTTAAGTGAGGTGGATAAGTCATGTTAGAACATTTTATAGACTCGTTTTCAATTTTTATAGCAGTATTATCTTTATCGTTTAGTATCATTTTGACTTTTCTTAATTTTATAAAATTAAGAGAACAAGACAAAGTAATAAAAATGTTAGAAAAAGAAAATTCAAATATAATAAAAGATTTTTCTAACATAAATAAAAGAATTGATAGTCTAGCTGAATTTTATTTAAAAATATTAGTTGAAAAAGATGAAAAAGAGAGGCGGAAAAGTGATGAGAGCAGAATTTGATTTAGTATCAGCAGCTGAAATAATAGTAAAATTATCAGATCTTTTAGATGTCGATATTAAAGAAGTGTGGGAAAAAGATGCTCCAAGTGCAATCAAACAAAATTTTTCATATGAAGAAATTGAAAAAGAAATAATTGCTAATCACGATATGTCAATTCAATCTCCCATCCCATGGGAGAGAGGAGACGCTGAAACTTTAAGCTCTGACATAGTTGATAAATATGGAAACGATATAGCGAATTTTGACAGAAGAGCAGATATCGGATATACATTAAAATGTGTTAATGGGTATGAAAAGTTAATGAACTTAATACTTAAAGTAAAAGAAACTTCAGTTAATTGTGGAGGGGCTCTAAGTGCAATCATAGTTAAATTAATTGATGAATCACTAAGAGAAGAGATGGATAAGATGGCGGATTATGAGGATTCAGAGTCTTAATTTGAATTTTAATGGAAAAATATGATATAATTAAAGTAACAAAAAGGCTTAACGACTAAAAATTGTTAAGCCTTTTTGTTAAAAATTAAATAAGGAGGGATCTGAAAATGCTTAAGATCACTAAGAAATTTACAGTACTCCTAACTTTAATTACTTTAATCACAAGTGTTACAAATTATTCTTATGCAAGTTCATCGAGGCTAGGTGTAGTCTCAGTATGGATGGGCTATTTAAATTTAAGGTCAGGACCTGGAATACACTATAGAGTAAAATCTAAAATGCCAAAAAATACAATAATAAGAGTCCATTCTACAAGTGGTACATGGTATAAAGTGTCATACGGGAGAACAGTAGGTTACGCAGACAAGAGATATATAAAATTATACTCAAACACAAGGGCAGTAAGAGCGACAAGTGAAGCTTTAAGTTTCATGGGAGTTAGATATGTTTGGGGAGGAACATCTCCTAGGGGATTCGACTGCTCTGGAGTTGTGCAATATGTGTATAAAAGGCAAGGTATAAACTTGCCAAGAGTTGCACATGCTCAGTCTAGAACTGGTAAGTGGGTATCTAAGAAAAATTTAATAGTTGGAGATTTAGTATTTTTTTCATCAAGTAGAAGCTATAATAATGTCACACATGTTGGAATTTATATAGGCCAAGGAAAATTTGTACATGCATCATCTGGAGCTAAATGTGTTACTGTTAGTTATTTAAGTAAATTATATTATTTGAGAACTTATGTTGGAGCAAGAAGAGTTTACTAAGGCTCAAAATTAAGATATAAGCTAATAAAATATAAAGAGAGTGGAAATATTGCTCTCTCTTTTTTTTGTCATTATAGCATAAGAAATAAAAGAAATATTATATAGAAAAGGTCAATAAGTTTAAGCAAGCAATAGTTTTAAATTCTCACTTTCTTACCCAGAAAACATTTATATCTTTCTTTAATTGCTTGCTTAAACTATGACAAATAAGGAGGGGTCAACTTGTGAACACTTTTATTGAAGGCGCACAATTTGCTATAGGGGTAATTGTGGTTAATATTACTATTGCAGGAAGTTGTAAAATCATTGATTGCATTGATAAAAAGATGAATAAAAAAAGGCGTAATATTACTATAGGCTTTAATCGCAAAACAAACAATTAGGGGATAAAAATTAGGAGGAGAATAAGTATGGATTTTTATGTAGGATTAGCGGTAGGGATTTTTGCAGGAGTAACAGGGGCATTTTGTTATATGTTCTCAGATGTTAAAAAGGAAAAGGACAAGTATATTGGATTTTCAAGTGCATATGCTGAGATAATGGACAATAAATGCAGAAATATTTTTAATACATCAAATGCAAAAATAGAGAGTAAGAGACATAAAGGAAGTAAAAGTATGTCGAGGCGTTAAGCCTCTTTTTCTATTTTTAAAAGTGTTTTTTGGTAGTATAAGGAAGAAAAGGATAATATATAAAATAAGGAGTTGATAGCCATGGAAACATTAATTCATTTTAACAGATTAGATGTATTAGAAAACGTTATCATCAAAAGTGGACTATCTGGTAAATTAAATATTACAAAGTCACTAATTGAAAAATGGAAAAGAGAAGAAATTATACCTAGAGGAGATTTTTATGGAATATGTCTAGCCATACTATGTTTTACTAAAGAGCATAAAAGTACTATAACTGAAGAACTAGTACTTGAACTTCTAGGATGTGTAAAAACACAAGACCATGCATTGTCAGTAAAATGTCTAAATAAAATTGCAGATGTTTTATGTAAGTAGGAAGGAATAGGTGATTTTATGAAAAAATTAACAATGGTATTTTTAGTAACAATAATAACTGCAACATTCGGAGCTATAAGTTTTGCAGATTCACCACTTAGTTCAACAGATTTTTACAGAGCATATAATGATAAAGAAATGGTTCATTATGCTATAAAAGTAGGAGTAGTTGATGAGGTTATAGCTAAATATTTAAGTATTAGTGAATATGATATAAATGTCGAATTTCGCCCAACAACTGAAGAAAAATTAGCAGTTATAAATGCAATATATTTAAGTGCTAGTAATTTTAATAGAACTGGAAATGCTGATAGGTTTTTAAAGATAGTATATAATTTGACACTAGAAGATATCGGAAAAGATTTAGGATATTTTTATTACATGAACAGATTTAAATCAAAAGAGGATTCCAAAAAAACTCTAATAAGAGAAGATGAGTGTCTTGCATATTTAATGGCTATGGACGATTTACAGGGAGCACATGGTTATAAAACTGGGCCTAATTATGCTGAAGATGAAAAACTACATCCTCTAGAAGTTATATCATTAAATTATGAAAGTAGCTTCTCTAAAAACATTATTCGCGCATTAATAATGGCCCAATATAAAGCAGACAGTAGACATCATGAAAATGAAGAAAGTAAAATATGGTCTCCTATTGAAGATGTAATTTATAATAATTATACCGATGGAGGATATAGCAATTATACTAAACACGAAGATGAGTTAATTGAAGATATGAGACCTGAGGCAGCATCTATAATATATGAATATATGCAAATATATGATACATATTCTGCAGAATCTAAAGTCAATCCATTCTTACCAGGTGCAAAATGGGATGTCAAAGAGGGAATGTGGGATGGTTCGCAAGCAATAGTTGGAACAATTTATTACCCTTACTATGAGGAGTACTATAGATATTATGAAAAAACAGAAAACATTATGATGACTAAGGGAAAATATATTGCTGAAAACGATACCGATGAACAAGAACCTATAGTAGAAGAAGAAGCGGAAGAAATTTATGAAGAAACTTATGAAGAAACTTATGAAGAACCTAAAAAAGAAACTTGGTATGATAGACGTTTAAGAGAAATAGAAGAAGAAAAGGCAAATGCAAAATTTAAAGATGTTAATAATAATCATTGGGCAAAAGAAGATATAAACAAAATGTCGGAAGTAGGAGTTATTAAAGGAAAAAGCGATGGAAAGTTTGACCCTAATGGAACTATCACAAGAGCAGAAGCTGCAACATTAATGAATAGACTAATGGAACATATAATAAAAACATTAACTGAAATGCTTACTCAACTCCTTTCGAGATAACATAATCTTAATTAATCTTGGAGCTTTATGCTCTTTTTTTTTCGTCATTATAGTATAAGAAATAAAAGAAAGATAAATTAAAAAGGGGTGAAAAATAAGTGAGAAAGGATGAGCAAAAAGAGAATCTTAAAGAGATCTTTAGTCTTTTAATTGAGGATGAGAAAGAGAAAAAATTAGCAAATGGCAACAGGAGTAGAGTTTCTGGTAAAAGCCATATGAGAACGCCTGTTGACTTTTTAACTGGCAAAGAAAAAGAGGAGTATATGAAAAATGGAGAGGTGGTTGTGTATAACATGAAATATGATGACTTGAAATATGAGGAATTTAAGCTGTTAGAGAAAGAGGAAAAGAAAAAAGCATTTCTTTATCTTTGCGATGTATTTAAAGGTAACTTTGATGACATTGCAAAGCATTTAGGATGTGCAAAGAAAAAGATATATGACATTAGATACACTCTTGGTATAACAGAAAAAAATGTAAACTATAAAAGAAAAAATATGAAAAAGGCGGATACTAAAGTGGATGTAAAGGCAGATATAAAAGTGGATACAAAAGTTAATGAAGTAAAAGTAGAGAGAAAAGTAGTTAGTACTTTCACATTAAACTTTGAAACTTCAGGAGAAAATTTAAAAGCAAGACTTGAGGGACTTTTGAAGATGGTTGGCGATGATGGTACTTATAGTCTTAATTTGGAGTTTAAGGAGTATGAGAAATGAAATTTAAAAAGAAAAATTGGCTTACAATTAGTATAATAAAGCTTATAATGTTTCTCACAAAAAATATTAAGACTGTAGTTCTACTTGGATACTTGTCAGCAGTTATGATAACAACTCATGCATTTTTATATCAATGGCAATTAGGCGCTATACTTTATATGATATTTGGTCTTTTACATGTAATATCTATATATAATTTAAGGAAAGATGTGCCTCCAGATTCCGATGAGTTTTCTGAAGAAGTAGATCCAGTATTAGATTCTATAGAAACAGATAAGGCATATGCTATGATGTTCATTGTGGCGCAAGGAAGTCAATGGCCTATTTTCATATTTTATCTATTAAGTGGTATGAAAAATGGGGGCGTAAGAAAATGAGTAAGATTGATACATTCCTTTCTAACTTAACAAATATAAGAAATTTATTAGGTTTAACTCAAGATGAATTAGCGGAATATTCTAAAATATCAAAACCTGTCCTGATAAGACTAGAGGCTTATAGATTAGAATCAAATAGGGAAGATGAATGCAAGATTGGGGCGCTAGAAAAAAGAAACATGATAACTGTGATGACGTTTATAATTTATGCAATATTTAATATTAATAAAATTGCTAAAAAAAATAAAGTATACATTAAAAATACTGTTATTGAGCCAACAATAAAAAGAATAAATAAATCAATAAAATTCCACATTAAAACAGATGATATTGATAATGATATTCCTTTTAGCCTAGAAGAAATTATTATACATCTTAATTCTAAGAAAGAAACAATATTAACAAATTATATTTTAGTTGGCTTATTTAATAATATAGCTCCACTAATCAATAAGCCAACTATATCTGATGAGTTAATATTCGGTGAAAAAATTGATACAAGTAAATATTTAAATCCTATGGATTTAATTGAGTTCCTTTATGAGGGAGGAGAATAATAAATGAAACTATATAAGTTTATACAAGATGCATCCTTAGTAGAGTTTAAAGAAAATACAATGGATAATATAGAACCTGGAAACTTCGGATATTTAATTGATGATTTTGAATATGCGGTGAAATTTATGACGGAAAATCCAGACTTATACCCATACACACTGGTAGCAGGAGACTATGGCAGTGCTTATATTATAAGTGGATGGCACATAGTCAATAGGATTGCATATTGCTTTGGGGAAGTAGATGTAGGAGAGGTAGAAGTTGAATACTGGGAAGAAGATGAGAATTAGGAGATGATATTTATGTTTTTAGTATTTGAAATAATAGCTTCAGCAGTTATATCTTTAGTCTTAGCGATAATATTCTTACCTTATATTAATTTTAAAAAAAGGATAAAGTGAGGTTGTAAAAATGTGGTATGAAATAGGAAGTTTAATAAGAAAAAGAAGACAGCATTTAAAATTAACATACGGCGAATTAGGAAGAAAATCTGGTACTAGAATACATTCAATTCAAAGCTATGAAAAAAATAATATAAAAAATATGTCAGTTGAAAAATTAATCAAAATAGCCGATGCCCTAGATGTAAAAATGAGCTACTTCTTCGGTGAAAATAATTTTGATAAATTGAAAAATCATGTCGGACATAATATTGTATGCGTTAATTATAAAGACCAAAACATGGCAATTGAGTGTGAAACATGTAATGAGGTGTTGGTGGATTATGAGAGATAAGTATAGAGTATTAATAATTTTAATTATTTACATAATGGCTTTAATATTAACACTCGTAACATTTATTTATAAATGGCAATTAGGTCTAATCACTTATATGGTCTTTGGTATGATACATGTTGTATATATTTATAGTGTATTTAAAGATGTACCACCAGAATATTTCAATCCTGAAGATACGCTTCCAGAAATTTTAGATGCTGTAGAATCTGATAAAAAAATTGCCATGATATTTTGTATAGAACATTGTATCAAATGGCCTATGATGATTGAATCGCTAGTTGAGGGAGGAGTAATAGATGAATAATCAAGTGACACTTATATCTATTTCGATATATTTATTAATTGGCGCTACGATAGGATATTATGTTTATGAATATTTTGTTTACAATGCTGACGATAGTGAATTAGATAGTGAAGCAAAGTTTGCAAGGAGCACACTTAGACATTCAAAAGAATCAAAACCATTGTTTATTACTGTTGTTTCATTCTTCTGGTTGCCAATTCTAATTACAAATAAATTAAATAATAAAGAGGAGGAGTAAATTTATGAGCTTGTTAGAAATATTTACTGTAGTATATTTATTGATTGGTATGTTTTATGGGCTTTATAACTTTAAAATATGCGTTAACTCTAAGGATGATAAGCGAAAAGAAGATATTGAACTTTTAAAAAGAAATTACCTTCAGCATCTATTTATAAGTACAATCTTCTGGCTACCATTTCTAATAAAAATATATTTAAATAAAGAGGAGATTGAAAAATGAAATTTATAATAATAATTTCATTCATTGGGTTTGCAGCGTTGTCGCTTGTAGTTGCCGCAATGATTGAAACTATAAAAAGAGGAAGGCCTTAAGGCCTTTTTATTTTTAAAGATTAAAACTGGTAGTATAAGGTATAAAAGGAAAGGAGTTGGTAATATGGATAAGGCAGATAAAATTAAAGTATTAGAAAAAACACTTAATCAATACAAAAGAGAAAGAGAAGAAAATACAGATAAAGATAAAATTGAGCAGTTAGATAGAATAATTATTTATATGACTGATTTAATAGAACGTATAAATTAAGAAAGGAGTGATATAGATGAGTAAAGAGCATGAAGAAAAAATGAAAAAACTAAAGAGAATAGAGAAAGAAGTTGATGAAGAGCTTGACAATATAAATGGCCTCGATAATTTAAACGAAAGGCTTGGAGCTATAAATGAGTTATTCAAGCGAGAAAATATTAAAGACATGTTTGGAAATAATAAAAAATCTATAAAAAGGCATGGAGAAGGAAAGGATGATTAAATGAATATTATTTTAATATGTATTATAGCATCTTTGATATTAGGGAGAATACTAAAATCATTTATGAAAATTCAAACAAGTAAAGTAAGCAAAAGTGTAGTCGATAATATTCCGCATTATAACTATCAGCCAAAATTATTTAATAGGGAGAGTGATTAATATGTTAAATATTATGGGTGAAATACCAAAGTTAATAAAAAAATACGAGGAAGATAAAGAGTTTATAACTAAAAGATTTGACGAAATAGATAAAACATTAAAAGAGTTAAAAGAGTTAATTAAGGAAAATAAAAAGGAGGATGATTAAATGTTTAAAAAAATTAAAGAAATAATCAATGATGTAATAGAAACTAACAGGATAAATAAAGAAATAGCTGCTGAAAATGAAAGACTCTTAAGGGAATCAGAAAAACCAATTGATTTAGGTCCTAGCTTTGAAGAATTAATAAATATGCCAGATTCTTCTGATGATTCCTTTGTCAGTAAAATAAATTCTAACTCAACAGAAGAAGAAATATCTAAGCGTCTAGAAGAAATAGAAGAAGAGCTAGATAAATTATGCGAAGATTTAGATTTAGATGAAGATGAAGAGGAGGAATAAAGAGGATGAATAAGGATAAGCTTGTAGATTGTGATTTAAAATTATTTAGAGTAATCATAGGCTTAACACAAGAAAAATTAGCTAAGGAGCTAGATATAACAAGGCAAACTCTTACAAATCATGAAAGGAAAAAGAAGGTACCGAAAGCTTTATTTTTAGCAACTTGTCTTATAGCATCACTTGAGGTAGAAGATTCAAATAAAGCTGTATTGAGGGCTTTTCTTGAAAATGTAAATTCTACACTAGGAGATGAAGCCCTTAAAAATATGATAAGCCTATTGGGCGGAATGGAGGATGATGGAAAGTGAGCTACAATAAAGAATACTATAAAAAAAATAAAGAAAACGAGAAAGAGCGTAAAGCAAGATGGTATAAAGAAAATAAAAATCAGAGAAAAAAATATCAAAAAGAATATGATGATAAAAATAAGGAGAATAAGAAAGAATACTATCAGAAAAATAAAGAGAAAATAAATGAACAAAAAAAAGAATACTATCAGAAAAATAAGGAACGAATGAGGGAACAAAAAAAAGAATACTATCAGAAAAATAAAGAAAAAATAAATGAACGAATGAAAGAATATTGTCAGAAAAATAAGGAGCAAATAAAAGAATATTACCAAGAAAATAAAGAGAAAATGAAAGAATACTATCAGAAAAATAAGGAACGAGTGAAGGAACGAATGAAAGAATACTACAAGAAAAAGAAAGAAGGGAAATTAAGTGAATAAACTAACTCTAGGCTTAATAAAAGGTAGACATGACATTAAACCTGTAACTGACTACATATTTGAAGAAAGTGTCATAGAGCCTTTTGACTATGCTTATATGAGAAAAACAATACATCAAAAACTGGGCGACTGCAACTGTTTACATCTCTACGTTACTGGACTTACTCAAGCTTTAATAGAAGTTGTTAATTACTGCATATTTAGCAATATTAAATTGACACTTTATCACTTTAATAGAGATACAAATAAGTATGAGACTCAGGATGTTTTAACTGATGTTCATAAACACTTATTAATAGAAGGTGGGTATTTGAGGGAGTGGGAGGTGTTTTAAGTGCTATATGTATTGATGTATTTACTAATAGGATTAGTCTTATCTATTTTAGATATAATAATCCCAACTTCCCCTAGAAGTAACGCTAATACTTACACTATATCAGGATATAGAATAGTTAGAATAATTATAGCGTGGCCTCTTTATGTGTTATTAGCACTTTTGTTGACATTTATAATGCTGTTAATGTTTACTATAGTTTTGATTGAAAAGATAAAAGAAAGGAAATAGGTGATAAATATGAATAAGAAAATTAAATTTGAGATTAAAAGTTATGTGGATAGAATACTTGACCTGGGAAGTCATTTTCAAAAAGGTGATGAAAGGCCTAAGCGTATGACTGTGAAGAAACTATTTAAGAGAGTTGAAGAACTGTGTAATCTTAAATTTGTTAAAGCTGAAAAACTTAATAAATGGTATGAAACTTCTGAGGTCAGCAGTGCAGAGTTATTCTACGCTTTATCGGCTTCTTTAGTGATAGCAATGACTGTAAGAAAAGAAAATAAATCTTTTGATAAAGCGAGTGATTTTATTACAGAACAAATCATTGAAGCTAACACAACAAAAAATATAGAAGACGCAAAAACAGCAATTAAAAATGTATTTGAATTAATGATATCTATTTTAAGTCTATATGCAGAAATCTATTCTAATTTAATTGTATTTAAAATATTATTTAAAAAATATCATGAAAAGATAAGGGAAAATGAGGAATATGATTATCGATTGTTGGCCCTTGTTAGTGGATTTGATGAATCAAAAATAGAGGATCCTAAAGCTATTAAAGAAATAACTGCAAAGATTTCTGAAAAATTCAAAAATATAAAAACATATGATGAATTGATAGAAAATCTGGATAACATAAAAGTGAATTTATATATGGACAAAGTATCAACAGAGATGGTTATAGACGGGGATACGAGAACAGCTACAGAATGTCGCTTAAATGCTGAGAGAATGATAGAAGTATTTAAGAATAAAGAAGCTAAATTATAGGTAATATAAACCCTTTGAGCAGTGAGCCCTTTATTACATTGCAAGTGTGTTGAATTTATTTACAATGCTTACTGCTCAATTTTATTTAATGAAAGGAACAGGTGATATATATGGATATTAAAATCGTGGAAATGAGTTTAGGAGAAATTTCTAGAAGTGATTCAGGCTTACCAATGCTAGAGATAAAAGTGAAGTTAAATGAGGATAAAAAGACTTGCTACTACTTAATGCCATTTAGAGGATATAAAATGCAAGTATGTGGCGACAAGAAAGGTCAATGTGATATAGCTTCTGGTATGGTGATAGGATTACAAAATATACTACTTTGCACAAAAGGATACAAAGAAAAACATAATGAATTATTTGATAAACTAGGACACTGGACACCAATATGTAGTAATCATAGCTATAGTTCAGGAGAAGTAGCTGAAGTTCTATTTGAAGCATTAATAAATGAAACACTGTTAAAATGTATAGATAGGGTCAAGATTATAGCAAAGAGAGAAGAAGGCGGTAAAGTTGTAGTTGACTTTAATTATGACAAAAAGATTGTGCGAGAATTTAATGAAGAAGTTTACAAACACATTACTGATATTTGTAAGGACTAAAATGGAAAAGGTTTAACAGGCAAGTTACAATAAATTTAATAACTTGCCTGTTATTTTTATTTAATGAAAGGAAAAAAGGTGATAAATATGAAGGATATATATAATAAAATATGTATACTATTAAAAATAGGTAAAAGAGAAGATGAGGTCAAACAAAGAATCTGGACAGACAGAGATAATAATCAGCATATTATATTTGGAGATATCAGTGATGAGTATGCTGAAATTATATTATATAGCTTTTATCAGGGTGGCGACTTATGCCTTGTCAGAACTAGACAATCTCATGAGTTTCAGTTAAAACACAAACTACCTTTAGTCTTCTCAGTTGTTACAATAGCAAGCATTATAGCTGAAGAAGGTGGCGTTAATGAGTGTACTTGTATGCATGTAGCTTGTACGCTTTCTGAATTGATTGCATTAATAAATAACTATAGATAATATAAATCCTTTAAGCAGTGGACAATTCCTTCTAATATATTGCAAGTGTATCGGTACTTCGCTAACGTCCACTGCTTAATTTTATTTAAAGAAAGGAAAAAAGGTGATAAATATGTTAATTAATTATTTAGTAATAGGTTTAATAATAGCTCCATTTTACGTTATATTCTACAAATTCATGAACAAAAAATATTTAAACTCAAAACTTGTAAAAGAAACATTGGGAGAAGATTATGGAAAAGCGTTTAAAACACCTTTAATATTAGAGTTACTAGCGATACTTATGTCGATAATATTATGGCCGTTAACTGTGATAGGTTTTATAACAGCTCCATTTTACTATCCTGTATTGAAAAGATTTTATGATATGACTTAGAAAAAAATATTGACAATATATAAAAAAGATTATTAAAATAGTCTTAGTAAACATTATTCTCATGAGCTTTAAAAAAGCTCTTTTTTTTTGCCTATTTTTATTGATTTATTATTTAATTGTTATATAATATAGTTAAATGTGAGTAATCAACCATAGTCTGTTACCTCATAACTGACAAAAAATAACTACTATTAGATAGTAGTTATTTTTTTGATTCGTAAAATTTATAAATGGCTTCAATTGTAGACTCTGCTTTTAATTTAGCTCTTATGTTAAACATGTGATTTTTAACAGTCGCAGTTTTTATGTTAAGCTTTGCCGCGACTTCTTTTTGATATAGCCCTGTCCTTATTAAGTCTAAAACTTCAATTTCTCTTTTAGATAGCACGTTATCAGCCCCTATAAAATAACTCTTCTCGCAAAAGCAAATTGACTTTTATACCATCCACTAAAACTTCTCACAAAGATACCATCACCAATTTTATCAACTGTTGAATCTATTAATGTGTTCTCATCAATAAAAATCATTACATGAGATATTTTAGTCTTTGCTGCGTTAAAAGTAAAGAGCAGGTCTCCCTTTTCTAATTTTTCTGATAATGCAAGTTTTATTCCAGCAACTTCAGATTGTCTATCAACTGCTGATGAAAACTTTATTCCAAGTCCATAGTTATATACCCATGAAGTAAAATTAGAACAATCCATACCAAGCTCTGGAATATGTTTATGTTCATACGGTACCCCTATATATTTTTTAGCCACTTCAATAATTCTATCTTGTTGCCACATTATAGGGTCTACATTTTTAGGAATTATAACCTTAGGATAAATGGTTGCAGGAGGTCCCCATGTTGATTTACTGAACCACTCCTCAGGTGGTGTCGGCGTTTGAGGAATACTATCTCTTTCTAAAAAGTCATAAGTTAAAGAGGCTCTATATTCTTCTTCAGTTAAAGGTCTAGGCTTAAACTCTGACTTAACTATTAGATCTTTTATTAAATTATGCATAGCGTCATTATATTCACTATAGAAAATTGATACATTCTTTTTAGCATTTTCTATCGCTATATCTTTTATAGTATCAAAACTTCCCTCGATTAATACCATATAAGTTTTGCTTGGTGCTACAATAACATCATCTTCTATGACTTTATCATCTTCCTCTGTAAGATAAATTAATGACTCAGTTATCATGGTATAATTTTTAACATCTAAATCAGGTCTAAAACTAAATAATATAACTCTACCCTCTCCATAATTAGAACTTACTATCGCGGGTATATTAGCAAAAAAATCACCAGATTTTAAAGTGGTAGAGCCTACCCCTGTATAATTTGCAACTATATTAAGGTTATCTTTTGTACTATCAAAAACTTCAGGTCTCCATATAGGACCATTTTGCATCCTTATTGTTGCCTTTGACTCATTTAAGTAAGAATCAAAAACGTCACTAGAATCAGATGTCATTATAATTTCTAAATCTCCACTTCCAGAACTTCCACTAGAGTAATCAATATTTACAAGTCCTAACATTTTACAAGAACCTAAATATGCTCCAGATGAAATCCCTAAAAAACCTCCGCCACTTCTTATGTAATCTAAAAGCGCTGACCTTCCATTCTCGCCTAGTCCATCATATTGTTTTTTTGCACTATCTCCAGGAAAATATAATACATGATAATTTTTAAAAAGGTTTAGCCAATCGTTGTAAGAAAAAGAGGCTTTGTCGGAAAATAAAGTTTTAGTAACACTTATGTCGCACTCGTTTGTTGATAGCGATGCAAGATTTGACCCTTCGAATTGTAAGACATTAATTAAAGCTGTCATAAATTCACCTCATTAAAAATATTTTACTTTAATTTTATCATTTAAAATAAAATAAAACTAAAGGTAAATAGAGGTAAAAAAAGAATGGCTAATTTCTTAGCCATTATAAGTTAAGGAGTCTATGTGTGATTGTTGATTTAATTTTCTTCTTTTTTTCTGTTTAATGCTTTATATACGCCATATCCACCCAGACCTACTGGGGCACCATAAACAGCTCCAGTTTCACCTAAACCTTTTGCTATTTGTTTTAAAGATTCTTTTCTTACATCTTTAGCGAAAACATTCTTTCTAGCATCTGTCATTCCCCAGTTTTTAGCTCCTGCTTCAATTTCAGATTTTGAATTTTTTAATCTTTTTACACCTTCTCTTAAGTTAGTAGCTTTAGCGCCTCTACCGGCAAATTGTCCAGCTCTTGAGTTAACAGCTTTCTCAACATTCTTTGTTACGAAATTTTTTATAGCTTCAAATTTCGCTTCTTTGTACATCTCTTCTGCGTAATAATAAGCTGCTTTTTCTTCATTCTCTCTTTTCTTTAGAAGTTTACTAGCTCCATAAGCGCCTAAACCAATAGGAGCTCCATAGACAGCGCCAGTTTCACCTACTCCTTTTGCTAAATCTTTCCAAGCTTCTTTTTCTTTTAAGCCAAATAATTTTAATTCTTCAATTCCATCTCTTATATTTTTAGCTTTAGCTCCTCTTTCAATAAATCTTCCAGCCTTTGAATTTTTAACTTTGCCAGCACCCTCTATTGCTAATTGTGATGCTCTACCACCAAGTTCTCTTGCTTTACCAGCGCCTCCTGCAATAAGATCTTTCATAGCTTCAAATTTTGCCACTTTATACATCTCTTCATACATTTCGTAAGCTGCTTTTTCTTCATCTTTTCTTTTCTTCAAAAGCTTATTAGCCCCATAAGCACCTAAACCAATAGGAGCCCCATAGACTAATCCAGTTTCACCTACTCCTTTTGCCAAATCTTTCCAAGCTTCTTTTTCTTTTAAGCCAAATAATTTTAATTCTTCAATTCCATCTCTTATATTTTGGGCTTTAGCTCCTCTTTCAATAAATCTTCCGGCTTTTGAATTTTTAACTTTGCCAGCACCCTCTATTGCTAATTGTGATGCTCTACCACCAAGTTCTCTTGCTTTGCCAGCACCCTCTATTGCTAATTGTGATGCTCTACCACCAAGTTCTCTTGCTTTGCCAGCACCTCCTGCAATAAGATCTTTCATTGCCTCAAATTTTGCTACTTTATACATCTCTTCATACATCTCTTCATACATAACATTTGCCTCCTTATTATTTTGAATTTACCATATCATTTAAAATCTTTTGTCTATAAGCTGCTGCAGCATAATTCGCAGCATCTGACATTTTTTTGTCACTTAATGATTTTACATAATCAGTTGGTGACATATTTTCTCTTATTAAATTTTTCATCTTACTTCCAGGTAATCTTTCAACATCTTCCCAAGTCTCATCTCTCATTGGACCGTGAATACCTTTTCTATGTTTTTCATCCATTAAAAGCTTACCTATACCTCCAACTCCAGCCCCTAATAAAGCTCCGATACCTACTGCTCCTGGTTTTACTCCTTTTGCAAAGTTTTTCAATGCTTCTCCTCTAGCTCCAGCATTTTGAAGAACAGCTTTTGCCCCTTGTAAATTAGAAAGTATAGCTCCTCCTATAGCAGATCCAGCTATAGCTCCAGCCAAAGCTTTTCCGCCATGAGGATGTTTTGTTTTATATCTTTCATCGTTGAAGGCTTCATCTTCTACATATTGATTAAAGAGTGGATGCCCCTCAACATAGTCTCTAACGTCTTTTTCAAAGTAACTTCTCATTTCAGGGGTTCCTGCTTCGCCATAACCAACAAATCCATCCATTAATTCATTTAATTTATTGCCCTTATATTCCGGTGTTACTTCTGCTAACTTGTAGATAGCGTCTTTATACATTGCTACTTTGTTCATCTTTACCCTCCTTAATATTGATTTTGATTTTGGTTTTGATTATTGCCACTCATGATACTTCCACCCGCATAACCTAAACCAAGCCCACCTAGTCCAACCTTTGTTCTAGTTAGCCATGGTTTTTTTGTTACATTTTGAACTAATCCTGAATCCTCAGGCTTTATAGTGCTTGCAATATTAATTTTTTTAATTTGATCAATTTGATTAACTTTAGCTCTCGGCATAACTTTACTCGCAACATTTTTAGCTCCAGTCGCAATATTTTTACCCCACCTTGTAAAGGTAGGAAGTTGTCTTGCAGCAAATCCTGCAACAGCTCCCGCAACCGCCTCTTTATATATTGCCTCTTTGTAAAATTCACACAAGTATTCACTTGCTTCTTTGTTGTTCAATATCTGTGGTGCTACTTTTTTAGTTTTATGCGGAATATTTTTATTTTCTAATATATCAGCTAACATTGCTCTTGTCTTGTAATCCATTTTATCGCTATATTCTTTAGATATTCTGTTTTGTTTTGCCTCATATTCCTTTGCCTTTGACTCATATCTCTTACCTTTTTTATAAGCTCCAGCTCCAGCTAAACCAGTTAAACCTAAAGCAACTGCATATGGTGTATTGGGATTTGATGGCTTATAAGAACCGGAACCAGTAAAACCTAGTGCAGATTTTAATCCTTGATAACCACCGCTAAATCCACCCTTGAGAGCGCCTTTAGCTGCTCCAGCTGTAGCTCCAGCCTCCATAGATCTAGCAACATTTTGAACAGGTCTTGATCTGTAAAATGTTGTAAACCCTTCTTTTATACCTGAGCCGATTGATGATAGTTTATCTTTAACTCCTTTACCCATTTGCAATATTTTACTTTTAATATTTGCCTCTTTATATATTGCCTCTTTATACATTGCAACTTTCTCCATTGCTATTTTATCCATTTTTTTTAAATCCCCCTTTATATAAAATATTTCTTAGATTTTTTTGTTAGCTTTATCTTTTACACCTTCGTGGCTTTCATTGATATTGTTCAATGAGTCTATATTTTTACTTGCATCTCCGACACTCTTTCTTAATTTATTAAATTTATATCCGTACTTAACTGTCTTATTAAACATTGCAGCTTCTTTTTTTATATCATCTTTCTTTAAAAGGTTTTTCCCTATTCCATATGCAGCTCCAAGTCCTGCGCCTATCACCACATATTTTCCAGTTTTCTTCGACACACGTTTTAATTTTTCGAGCTTTTTCGCGTGTTTTAAGTTATCTCTATTTTTTAATATATCATAAATAGCTATAGGAATGCCAGTACCAGCTCCAATTAATAATCCATTTTCTATATAAGGATTTATTCCTTTTTCTTTTGCAAGTTCATATAGACTGTTTTTGTCATTTTTCTCTCTTTTTTTTAAGAAGAAAGCTTTTTTCTCTAATTGCGAATTTAACTCTAAAAGTCTTTTATCATAATAATCTTTATCAACCAAATATTCTTCTCGATTATTATTAATAAGATCTTCTATACCTTTTTTCTCATATCTTTTAAACCAAGGAGTTTGACTTATAACTCCTAATGCCATAAAAGGTGTTGTCATAATACCTAATCCTGTTCCAATGGTTGCCACTGTTTGCTTTCCCATTTCTTTATATAATTGATTGTTAAATTTTTCAGCTCTACCAATTAGCTGCTTTGATCTGTTTATTCTAGATTCAGCTAATGCTTGATATGACCGCCTAACAGGATTTAAAGCTTCGCCCCAAGCATTATTGTCTAAAAAATTAGGCTTTACTCTTCTTGCTTGATCTAAAAGATAATTAGCTTCATCTATTGGTTTTTGAGAAGATTCTAATACTTTCATCTGTAGAGCTTGATATTTATCAATATTTCTACCCTTCATAATATCAGCATAAGACTTAAAAGGTTTTGTTATTTTTTTTACAATATTAAGTTTGGCAGTTTTATTTATCTCACTTTTTTTACCCTTATTTTTTAATTCATTATATTGCTTTATACCTTTTACTAGCCCAGGTATAGCTACTGTACCTATTCCTATTCCGGCACCTAAACCAATTCCTCCCAAGAATTGACTTGCAGCAAGTCTACGTGCTAATCTTTCATAACTTTTAGCAAGCTCTGGTTCAAATGATTTTATTGCATCAGAAGGTTTAACTTTTTTATATATATTTTGTGCCATTAAAGTGCCTGGCACAACTCCTAAACCTCCACCAATAGCCATATGTTTTAAGGTCTTCAAGTTTCTTAATTTATGACTCGGATCATATTCTTCTGTTTTTATATTTGCTATCTTTATTATATACTCTCTATACGTTGTCACTTTATCCATAAAAGCACTCCTTTATCATAGGATTCCTGATGAACCATATTTACTCTCTTTTTAATCTATTATTTATTGTATCCTCTATCATTTTTTGAGTTTTAAGACCTGTCTTATATTGTGTATCAGAAGATAATCCACTTAAAACTCCTCCTCCTAACATTGAGCCTGCTGTAGTTAGAGCGGTAAATGCTCTTAACCCGCCTTCATCAACTGGCTTACCTTTGTAAAATTTATCTTTTATTTTTTTCCCTTGAGATTTCAAATTGTCCATGCCGGTTGAAATTTTATTTGTTTTATGAGCTATACCCTCTAAATCTTTTAAATCCTCAGTATTAATTTTTTCTGCATTTTTAAATTTATTTGTAATTTTAGATCTTAAATTTTTAGTTGTTTGAACTAAGTCATCAGTTTCTCTTAAAACCTCTTGGCCTTTATCTTTATATTTTGAGAAAGGCCCTAATGATTTAGTGTATCTATAAAGAGCTTTTGGATTAAATGCATCTAAGGCTCCCCTTGTCATAATACTAAATTCTTTTGATAAAGATGGATTTTTCTTTTTTAATGCTAAAGCAGTAGCACCTGTTAATGCTGCAGGGAGAAGAACACCTGCAGTTGCTCCGCTTATAACCCCGCCAATATTGCCTATCCGCCTATGTCTATTATGATCCTCTTTGTCTTTTAATGCTTTTTTAAAAGTCATAACGCCTGTGGGATCAATTCCTGCAGCAAAATCATGTAAATAAGATTTTGCTTTTGATTCCGCCATCTTTACTATCTCTTCTTTGTATCTCGCTATTTTATTCATACCATATTCCTCCATTGCCTCTTTATCTTCTATATCTTCTATATTTTTATCTTTTTTTATTGCTTTATTTAAAAGCATAGTACCGCCTGATGCCAGGGCAACTCCACTACCAAATCTTCCTGGGTATTTTTTTATATATCCTGGAAGATTTTTGCCTACATATTTCATTTTATCTATTAGTTTAGCGTCACTTCCTTTTATGGCTTCAATAGGTATATCATGATTTGTTTTTGCTCCAAGCATATGTTTTACTAAAAATTCGCCAATTCTATTTATAGGCTTTGCCATATGTTCATCAGGTAAGGCTTTATTCCATTGATCATAAGGTAGATTTATTTTTACAAGCTTACCACCTTTTTGCATTTTAACGAAAAGATTATCTATTATATACTTACTTTTTTCATTTGCTATATTTGCAAACTGTCTTGCAATACTTTTTCTTTTAGTAAAGTGTACATTACCCTTACTGGTATCCTTGAATATCTTTGATGCACCTGAATTATTAGATGCTCTTGCAAGAGCATCGGAGGCTCCTCCAGTACTACCCTTTGATGCTCTTAGCCCGCCACTTTTTATTCCATCCCAATTTTTTAAAGTAGTTCCATGATAAACTCTCTGTTGGCCTAACAATCTTTTTTTAGATGCTGATAATAAACCAATTCCACCTGCACCTGCAACTAATCTTGTAGACGTTGAAGTTTCCTTCTCTTCTGCCATCTTTATTATCTCTTCTTTATACATTGCCTCTTTATCTTCTATGTTTTTATCTACATGCCACCCTGCAAATGATGGCTTTACTAACACTTTATTTTTAGATAAGTCTAATGCCTTTACCTTTGCAACTAACCCTTTATACTTATCAGGATTTTTTAACATATCCTCTTTTTCTTTGTGATTAAAGCCTGTTCCAACTTTTCCTACAGCCTTTCCATCTGGTGTCCATGAATATGTAAATCCTCCCGCCATAGACTTTCTTCCTGCCTTTACTCCCTCTTCTTTAAATATATCTTTTATGTAAACGTCGTAATCGTCTATAATCTTAGCTTTTATAAATGGTTTATTAGTTAAGTGTAAGTCGTGTACTACTAATCCTTCTTTTGTTTGAGGATGACTTTTACTTAGTATTTTATTTAATAGTGACTCTTTTTCTTTTTCACTATATGCAATGTCAGGTAATATATAGTTTGGATTTTTCTTTACTATATCTTCTAATATTTTTCTTTTAACGGAAAATGGAGCGCGTCTTAAATCTTCTCCATCATACTCATCTACATCTATTAGAGCTGTCCTAGTTTTAATGTCTAATTTTTTTTGTAAATCTAATGACTTTTGAGTTTTGCTATTTAAAAGCGCAGTTACAACATCAGGGTGAACAGCTTTGCCTTTTTTATCAGTGGCAAAAGTTTCACCCCTTACTATAGCATTACAGTCACATATAGGTTTTTGAACATGTAAAAGTTTAGGGGTATAATCTATCGGCTCACCTGTTCTTTTAGAAATCCTATGAGAGAAGTGTTTTGGCACTTCCCCTGGATTCATATTGATAATTGTATGAGCACCATCTATTTTAGCAGTCCACGCTTCAGCTAAAGATGGATTTAATTTTTTAATGTCTTGCTTTTTATAAACTGGTTTAGTTGGCATAGTTAATCACCTATCTATTTTCTCTATATTCATTACTTCTTCTTAAATTATCTTCAAGATTTTTTCTGCTTTCCTCTTTTTCTTTTTTTCTTCTGTATGTCTTTAAGAGACTATTATAAATGCCTCCTGCCACTACAGGTGCTCCCGCCCCCATAACAGCACCAGCAATGCCACCTTTTAGTTTTGGTTTTAAATATTTTGCACCCAAGAATCCTCCTGCTGTGCTACTTGCACCCATTGTGAAAGCACCTAAAGCACTCTTTCTAGCTTGTGCCTTATCTACCATACCATCATCTAATAAATCAAAGTCACGTGGAAGTGGAGTATTATTTGCCATTGCTTCCTTGTATGCTTTTGCTCTTGGACTTCCTGGTGCTCCTTTATATGTTGCCATCTTTACTATCTCTTCTTTGTACATTGCAACTTTATCCATATTTATCATTCTCCTTTATTGATTAAGTTTTTTTAATGTAGTTGCTGCCACTGCTCTTACTTCAAATGATTTGTCATTTAAAGACATTCTTTTTAAAACGTCTAAAGGGGTATTTTGATTTTTTGCAACACCGAGTCTAACATTATCGTTTTTATCATAAGAAAAATCTATTAATATTCCATCATATTTAGTTTTTTTAGCAACATTATAACGATCAATATTAGATAAACTATGTGCTAAGTTTTCATCAGTCTGATTCCAATTTTTTTTAGTAAATAAAAAGTTATTATTTGCCATCTTTACTATCTCTTCTTTGTATGAGGCAAGCTTAGTCTGACCTTTAGATAGATTGTCATACTCTTTTGCATACATAGATGCAGTACCTGGTTTAAAGTAATTTGAGTCGAAGGTGCTGGTTAAATCAGTTATTTCACTTCTGTCTAGATCTGGGCCAATGATATCATCATCAATTAAGTCTCCAGCTCTTCTAGCTTTATTTAAAACATTTAACATTATTTTTTCACTATGAGGATTATCCCAATCTACTTCTCTATAATTATCGTCTTTCCTGCTAGTAATATTATAATCCTGATTAGTGGTTTGATTAGTGATTTGATTACTGATAGGTTTTTTATTAAACTTATTAGTAAATTTAGAAAATATACTAGCTCCAACAGGGCCAATAAAATTTTCTAAAGAAGCCATCTTTACTATCTCTTCTTTGTACATTGCAACTTTATTCATGTTGTCATCTCCTTTACTAGCTGTTTTCTTTAAAGCACTTCTTAAAAGCCCTCCACCGCCTACCATTAATCCTAAGCTTCCTGCAACACCTAGAGCGCCTTTTGTAAATTTACCAGGGTTATTTTTAATGTAATCTTTTATCTCAGGAATACTTAACTTTTTATAGTGAGGACTTTCTTTTATATATTCAGGGCCAACGTCTCCTTCTATGACTGCGGTGCCTTTAGGGCCCCAAGCTTTAAGTTCTCTTTTATTTGAATTTAATATTCCCTTATTTATATGTAAGAGTTCAATGTCTCTATATAACCTATTTTCTCTTACAATTCCCCTTCCCTCTTTAATTCTATCAATTAAAAGTTCAGCTATTGGATTTTTACTTTCTTTAAATCTCCATATAGGAATACTTATATTTAAGGTTAATCTTGGGTCTTGAGTTTTTTGATCATGATTCATATATGATATTGATCCTTCAAAAGAATCTATAACATCTTTATTTTTAGCTAGATAAACTTTATTTTTAAGATCTTTTTTTGAGATAGGAGTTTTATTTACCTTTAAATTTAAATTAGTAAAGTTATCAGGGTCACTAGCCTTACTGGCTAACAACCCTTGCTCTAATATTTGCTCAACATTTTTTGAAGCAGTATTATGAAACATATTTTCTCTACCAGTTAATAAAGAATGTTTATCATATATTTTTTTACCAAGGCCTACTCCAGCCAATATAGATGCTAATCCACCTAAAGCCTTTGCCTTATTCATATCCTTACCTCCTATGAAGCCCGCATGCCATTTTAAACATACTGTCCATATGCTTTATAGCCCCTGTAATATATCCAGGATTTACAATGTGGTTTCTATTTTTATATTGGTCATGCTTTAACTCAATTAAGGAAGATGCTGTCTTTTCTAAAAATTCTCTTGAGTCTACTATGTCATCTACTACTTCATTTAATTTAGCGTAGACTTTTCCTTTTGACACTTCTGCAAGCTTTTCATTAAAGTGAGTCGCTAAAGTCATAATAGCTGCTACATCTCTCATGTGCTCACTTCTTTTTTCTATTGCTATCTTTTCAAATGCAGTAGATAAATTCTGTGACTCCTTTGCAAATTTACTTACTTGGTCAAATACAGCCATGCCAGTTACACCAGATGATAGAGCAGCGCCTGCAACTAAAGCTCCTAATACATCAGCTGCTACAGCATCTACGACATCTTTATTTACAACTTTCTCTCTTACAAATTTCATAGTGTCGTCTACCCTATTACTTACTTGAGCTCCTTCTAATCTTCCAGGCTCAGCTCCTTGAGGTAATTCAAAAGTTACAAACGGCTCATTTTTTGCTCTTTGTAAAATCTCTGATATCTTAGGTGAATCAAAGTTTAATACTTTTAAAACTCCACGAACTTCATTTATTGCCATGTGCTGATAATCTTTATGAATAGCTTTAAAGATAGCTTTAGACTTATCTACATAATTTACTTTTACATGATAAGTTTCTCTATATTTATCTGCTAATCTTATCTCAATGTTATTTGTAGTTGCTGCACTTTTAAATAATTGGAAGTCGCCTTCGGTAGAGCCTACCATGTCATGTAAATCTTCTGGATTTTTAAGATAACCTTTTATGACTCCTTTTATCTTTGTAACTAAAGTTTTTCCATCAGTTACAAATACTTTTCCAGCTTTTGAATTTATAATTAATGACCTAGGTAATATTTTTATTACATCCATTTCATTTAATCCAATCTTTTTTGATGTAACCTTTATAAATTCTTCATATGGCAATTCATTAAAGCTTTGACCATCTAGTAAAACTAAAGTTATGCTTCTATAATCCATATCAACGCTAGTGTCTCCAAAGATTGTTTTTAATGAATCATCATATGTTACAGGTCTTAGAGTTAAAATCTTAACTTGTGCCCCATTACTATTTGGAATAGTGTAAGAATTATCAAAGCTACTATCTGATTCTTTCACTTCTCCATTTTCTATTTTAAAACTTTTTATCTTAATGTGTGCAAGTCTTGATGGGTAAAGAGCTTTGTCTCCATCGAACGCAACGAACACGTCGCCTTCATTTAAAGATTCGATGCCGACTGATGGAAGCTTTAGTCCATCACCTTTAATTCTTTTACATAAAAATCTTTCGTTGTTATTTAAAATTTTCATCTTATTATCTTTTGTCACAACGACTTTTATATTATGTTTTTGTTCTACACCATCTACGCTTATGTAGTCAGAGATGATAACGCCTTGGTTCATGCTTATCTCTTTACTTTTGGCTTCGTCTGAGATTTCAGGGAACGCAACGCATGAGCCACTTGGCATGCTTGAAGCATTTTCAAAGTTAATATCTTTTAGTCTTGTAAAAATATTTACAGTATCATCTTTTTCATTTTTTAATTCTTCTGCTTCTTTGGCTAATTTTTCAACTTCTCTTTTTGTCACAGCAACTTTCACAACTTCTGCCAATTTTTCCCAATCCTTATCAGTTGTCACCTTCATAGTTGCTATATTATCTAGAGCCTTTGCGATTTTTTCTATGCCATCATTTATTTTATTTGCTGTCACATAATTTCCGTTTGGATTTCCTTTTGACATCTCTTGGTCTTGGATTCTTAAAATGTCACCTAAAAATCCTATCGATGAAGTTGTGTTGACCGACTTTTCTGTGCCGAGGTATGGCTTAAACTCTTCAACGGGAGAGTCGCTTTTTTTGCCATTATAAATTCCATGAATAATTTTTTTGATATTTTCTCTAGAGTATGGTACTCTTTGATTATCTAGTTTAATAATGTCAAACGGAATAAATTCTCCGTCCATAATCATAAATGGCAGTTCCAAAGTTGCGTCTTTAATTTTGACGGAAGCGACTCCCTGACCTTCATTTACATAATCAGATTTTTCGACGTTATACGACATGGGGGCAACACTAATGCGTACAACCGTTGGTGCGCCTATGTTTGAGAGTTCTGACAATGTATATTTATGAACAAAGTTTTCTATATTATCAACTGTTGGTTGATAAATATTGACGCCTGCATATTTAGAAATTGCAAAATCCTCTTTTCTAATATCAAATTGTTGCTTCTCCTCTTTGAAACCAAAAGATAAAGACGCCTCGAACGCGTCGCTGGTTTTGTAATTTTTCATAATTAAAAATCACTCCTTTTTTATATTTTAACTTTTAAAATAACCTTCATCATTTAAGCTAATTATAACACAGGGATTTTATTATAAACAAACAAAGCTAAAGTTCAAAATTCAATTGTAAAAAAACATAAACAAAAGTATTCTTTATGTTAAAGTTTACCTTGGTATAAAAATCATATTTCTTAACAATTAAACATATGTTCTTCATAAGTAAATTTATTCAAGTTTTGTAAGACACTTGAAGTGTCCAAGAAGTGTCCACAAGTGTCCACGCCTAATATTTTCCAGCACCCTCAAACCCGCTCTGCTCTAGCTCCCATTTTTTGGGCAAATTTGAAGTGTCTTCTAGTGTCCACCCAGTGTCCACCTAGTTTTTCCAACATTTAACATTTACAAATAAAGGAAAAAGCTGAAAGCCCAACGGACAGTTAGGCTCTTATATATATATATATATATATATATATTATTATTATTATAATAAGAGAAATTTGGACACTTTTATACGAAATAAAACCCCCTCAAAAAATTTTTTTTTATTTTCATTTTTTCATTTTTCAAAAAAGCAAAAAAAAAATAAATATACCCCCCTTTATATTTTTTTAGGCAAAAAGTGTCCAAATTTGCCGTAACTCAACTCGCACAACGATTTCGCGTGGACACTTAAATTGCTGGTAGACACTTCAAAAAATGGGAGTAGTCCTAGAGCGGATTACAGCCATTTGGGAAATTTTTACTTTGGACACTTGTGGACACTTAGGCCATGGAAGTGTCCACCTAGTTATGACACTTTCTTACATTTTTTTTCTCTACAACATAGTGGTATCAATGGTTTTCAGACTTTTGTAAACACCAGTATACACATTTTCCCAGACTTTTACAACTCGGACAAGCTTACTTAGCTTGTCCAGAAACCATATTTTAACAGTATGATTTTGTATATATATTTTTACAGATAATCCCTGTAAATGTCTTACAGTAAACGTATACAAAACCTTACTTTATATATTTTAAGTCAATATATATATAAAAAACATACAGGATATATACAGAAGTTATGTAAATATAAAACATTTATTACTAACATGCACATCTCCCCATTTTTAATTTATATATATTTTTTTAAAAATTTTATATATAGTAGTATAAGATATAAAAGAAAATATAATAATTTTTGGAGGTGAAATTGGAAATTATGAAAGGATATTTTTTAACAATAGCAGAGGCTAAAAAAGATGCACAATTAAAATTAGAGGATTTATATAAAAAAGCGACAAGAGTCGAGAATTTTTTAACTAAAAATCCTAATGATTTAACCATTAAAAAGAAGCTAAATAGGATGAGAGATTATATCGACTATTTAAAAGAGGAGATTAATAACTTTGAGAACATTGAAAAAATTACGAGGGTAAATTAATGGGCAGATTTATAATAGGTTTTTCAATAGGTATAACACTTTCTATGATTATTTGTTTGTTATATCGAATTTATAAAGAATTAAAATAATAAAAGGAGGCAGTAGATATGAGCAATAACAAAAAGGTGCAAGACATGCTTATAAACTTAATAAAAAATGCAAAAGCAATAGTTGAAGTTAATATTGAACATGACATAAGACAGGAACATTCATGGACTGGTGAATTACAAGTTATTGACACAGGTTTAAGAATTATAACAATAAGATTAGTAAAAGGAGATGATAAATATGGCTACGAAAAAGAAAATGGAGAGGCAACCACTTAGTATACCGCTCAACTCTAGAAATTTCCCACCTGAGGAGTTTTACATTAACTATCCTAAGAAAGAGAAAAAGTTTATGTTACTTGGGGTATCTAATAAAGAGGATTTAATTCCTGTCAGTATTGATACTGAGGAATTAGTTAGAGCTGTTACATTTGGTCACATAAGGCAATATATATATACAGGAGCTGACGGAGATTTATATGACATATGTATCTACAAAGACGAGAGAGGCGAGTGTCATGTCTATGATATACGTCATAGGCAAATAGAAAAAGAAAAAAGAGAAAGAGAGAGGGCATAAAATTAATTAATAAAGGAGAGAAGGAAATTGGAGCAGGGGGTAATTAAAAGTAATTCATGTTTTTATTGTGAAAAAGAAAAGGAAGATATAGTTTTACTTGGAAAGTTAAAATGTGATGATAAAATTTCGATGTATGGAATTTATGAATATGAGCCATGTGATAAGTGCAAAAAGAATATGGATAAGGGCATTACATTTTTAGCTGTAGATAATAATCTAAATCCGACGGGCAAATACTGTGTAGTAAAAGAAGAGACTATTGATAAGATGATACATGATTACACTTTAAAAGAAGAGATAAAAAAAGTTAGAAAGTGTAAGATATCGCCTGAAGAATTTGATGA
>Ga0209288_10000003_pt1 | contig 122223 bp, 128 predicted proteins | sample PPLLaktember2015_4_FD_187261 | JGI IMG/M metagenome (GOLD analysis project Ga0209288, IMG submission 187261) | Freshwater sediment microbial communities from Prairie Pothole Lake near Jamestown, North Dakota, USA - PPLs Lake P8 Core (1) Depth... | ecosystem: Environmental > Aquatic >...
GGTCGTTGGGATCATTGTGGTCGTTGGGATCATTGTGGTCGTTGGAGTCATTGTTGTCGTTGGGGTCATTGTTGTTGTGTAGGTTGGGATCATTGTGGTCGTTGGGGTCATTGTGGTCGTTGGGATCATTGTGGTCGTTGGGGTCATTGTTGTTGTGTAGGTTGGGATCATTGTGGTCGTTGGGGTCATTGTTGTTGTGTAGGTTGGGATCATTGTGGTCGTTGGAGTCATTGTGGTCGTTGGGATTATTGTGGTCGTTGGAGTCATTGTGGTCGTTGGAGTCATTGTGGTCGTTGTGATTATTGTGGTCGTTGGAGTCATTGTGGTCGTTGGAGTCATTGTGGTCGTTGGGATTATTGTGGTCGTTGGAGTCATTGTTGTCGTTGGATTCATTGTTGTGTAGGTTGGAGTCATTGTAGTCGTTGGATTCATTGTTGTTGTGTAGGTTGGAGTCATTGTGGTCGTTGGGATTATTGTGGTCGTTGGGATTATTGTGGTCGTTGGATTCATTGTTGTGTAGGTTGGAGTCATTGTTGTGTAGGTTGGGGTCATTGTTGTTGTATAGCTTGGGGTCATTGTTGTGTAGGTTGGGGTCATTGTTGTTGTATAGCTTGGGGTCATTGTTGTATAGGTTGGGGGCATCGCAACATGTTTCATATGTATATCAGGTATTTCAAGAGTCGAGGGGTATGAAGTTTCTAGGGTTCCATAAGGCAAAGGAGGCAGTGTTGTTATTTTGTAAGTTGGTTCAATTATGGGTGTTGTCGTGTAAATAGGCAGAGTTGTTGTTTGATATTGCACGTACTTTACAGTTGTTTTTTTTAGTTTGTTATTAATATATGAATACAATGATTTAAGGTATTTGTTATCAATACGCACTTTTCTTGACTTATTATTAATAATGTTTGCGACATCATTGGTTCTTACAGGAGAAGAAGATCTTGAGAGTTGTTTGATTTTTAAAGCAACATCTTTTTTATCATCCAATGGGAGTTTATTGTAAGAAATAATAATCTGGGAACGGGACATTTATTTAATTTGAAAAATAAATTTTTTTGTGTTTATATTTTTATATAAGAATTAGCCGTAATTATTAGAATAATTTAAAACGTGATCTATGAAGAACAAATAATCCGCATGGTTCTTACGCTACAACAACTCCTTCTTCGCATCGTGCCCACGAAACAAATTATTAATGCGAATATGGCTCATTTACTGGGCGATAAGAATCGCATCATCAACGATTTTATCAAACACTCACCACAACCCATCGATGAATATTTTTTGAGTGTCATACTTGATACTGGCAACACATCCTTGTACTGGTTTCAAATATTTATTCACAGACACATCCACCACCTCCCATTGAATGTCGCAATGCTTGCCTGCTGGCAGGAGTATTACACAAACTGTCATTCATTATGCGTGTTTGCGATGCGCACAGAATGGGACAAAGTCGTACTATTCGTCTATACGTTCAATTATAAAGAAAACCCCTATCAAACAATAACAGATAACCTTTTGAATAAGAAAAAATCCTTCAAATGGTTGGAAGAAGATTGGGATTTTATACACAATCATTTAGAATTTCAAAGATTTTTCTATATTTCGTCTCCAATTTCAACAACATAATTCAGGTTCGGGTTCCTGTTTTCACCTTGATAACCATAGGGATTACAGACCATTTCTGTATTGAATAACCGAACGTGTGAAAAATCGTGTGTGTGGCCGTAAATCCACAGCGGAATAGTATCGGTGTATTTTTCAATAAGGTCGTCCAATGAAGAAGCGAACCATTGGTTATAAATGTTTTCATTTTGGTATTTTTCGTGGATCAATCCCATACTTGGAAGATAATGTGTGATGACAATACAACGGGTACTATTTGTCAATGTGTTTGAAAGAAAATCCACAGATTCCTTGTGAAGCTTATTATATTTTCCTACGGGGAAATTCTTGATACGAAGGACATCATTTGTGAAACATTTTACAGAATCTGAAATATTGGACCATAAGGTGGTGCCAATCCACCGAAACCCACCATAATCTTCCCACGATGAACACAAGAACGATACATTCTCCATTTTCTCACAGATTAATTTTATATGCTGATTTGTATCATCAATTTCATTACCATAATACTCGTGATTGCCAGCCACAACAAATATTTTTGGAAATTTTTTGGACATTTCTTCAAGAAATAATTGATAATGTTTCAACTTGCCATTACCAACATCCCCAGCCAAGACCAAAACATCCCCCTCACTTTTGATTTGCCGAACCAACTTTTCAATCTGGGATGGAGACAAGAATTCGAGGTGTAAGTCGCTGATAATCTTGATTTTCATTTTATATTTTAGAACCAAAATATAAAATCATTTCATTGATATAATAATTTGTTATCAACCAATTATTTTGATTATTTTTCAACAACAAATTTATGATTATTATAATCATCAATCTCATTTTGTGTCATGGGGCGATTGAACAAGATCAGTTCTGACATGTAGCCACTGACATCCTTTCCAATAAGGTTCAGGTTTTCTTTGTCATCCGAATAATCAGGATTTTCAATCGACAAACAAACCGTGTTCCATGTGCTTAAATCATAATCTGAAGAATCTTCTTGATTCACAGTAAAATCCTTGTTTCCTTTGCCTACATAATACCAGTCGTATTCACTGTTAGTCCCGTTGATGTTGCCATTCTGGATGATAACACCATAATAACGATCTATTGACGAATCAACATCGGTGGATATGATTTTTGCTGAGTCATTGCTGTCGTGCCAGAACTGAAAAAAGATTGAGTATGGTTTGACGGGGTTGATAATCAACCCATTATCGGTGTACTGCTGGAAACTCAGGACATATTTCGATGAATTCAGGGTTGAAATGGTAGGACAATAACTATAACAGAGGGCATTATTGCCATTCCCACTCTGGTCGTACCAGACGCGCACTTTTCCAGCCCCTGAACCCAACCAATCCGACAATGAAAGACCCTGGTTGTCAGGATCGATCGTCAAGAAAGATTGTGTTTCATCCGTATAAAGATCCTGCTGGGTGCCATCATTCTTTTCAATCTTGATGACCGGGCCATTATAAGTGGGGACTACAAGGCGCATTGAATAACACCCCTCCATATTTGCTGGGTTCATAAAAGCATACTGGTAGGGGGAAATTGATGTTGTAGTTGATATTTTAGTATTTGTTGGTGGTGTGGTTGTCTGTCGATTCTGTAAAAAAGAAGGATTTGGTTTCGCTCTTTTTTTTTGTTTTGTTTTATATTCTTCTTTGAATGCGAATCGTATAACGAGAATAATAACAACAAGAAGACATATCAAACCCACGATTTTCATCCATTTTTTATCGGGTTGTGTTTGTGGAAGTATTTTTCTCGTTCTTGGCGGCATTTTTATTATAACATTTTTTTTAAACAACTTAAAAAATGATTTACATTCGGTGTTAATATCTTAAAATTATTATTCATGACCATCGAAAACAAACTTGTTCAAATTTACAATTGTGATTGTAATCCAAACTTCACCTACAAGACCAAACAGAGTTTCAATAACCATTTCAAGAGTGCCCACCACAAGTGCTGGCAGTGCGAACAAGAAAACAGGAATTATCGTGAAAAGATTGTTGAACTTGAAAACCATATTTCCTCGTTAAAGGTGGAAAGGAACATGTGGAAAGATATAGCAATCCTCCTTAAACGCCGGCACGAACCGAGCGATTTATTGCTGGATTAGTAAAAATCCACACATAAATATAAAGAAATGTCATCATATGGTGTACAGGTGTATTACGATTATCTGGACGACTTTTATTGTGAGACAAAGGAATACCATTTTGATACTGAAGAAAATGCCAGAAATTTCCAGAAACAAGCCGTGGATGCACACCAGATGGTATTTGTTGCTCCAATTGAAAAAACAAAAATGCCATCGTCAAGAATATTCACAAGTGTCCAGGATGCGATTGATGATTTGAAATTGTTTCTGGATCGTTCCACACAGGGGGTTTGCAGGATACCATTGGTTTGCCTCCAATTGCTTATCTACCAGAGTGAATGTGCGCGCCTGGAGGAAGAGATCCAAGAATTGCGGTTGAAACTTGAAGAAAAAGAAAGAAGATAAATTTTTATTCTTATATAAAGAATAAAAATGCAAGCCCGATCACCTACTTCCAAACAACAAGAATTTTTTGAAATGATTTACAACAATGGACAGATTTACAAGATTGATAAGAATATGAAGAATGGTGTTGAATTGGACAGGTTCGATGTTGTGCTGACCAACGATTTCCAGAAAAAATTTAAAGTGGCGAGCCAGCAAAAAAAGAATTCGGCAAGCCCTACACGGATCTACAAGGTTGTGATTGCCAATAAACCATATTATGTCAAGTCGTTCTATATCCCAACCGAAAAACAGAGGAGACCCGATCAAGAAGACCCAGAAAGCTCATTATTGTACGAAAAGGAAGTGTACCGCTATATCCGTTCCAAAGCTGTTGGAAATAAAGAATACAAGAAACATTTCATCCAGATGCTCTTGTCGGCTGTGGATAAAAGGGCAAACACAGGTTATATTTTCACACAAAACACAGGTGGAATCCCTCTGTTTATGATTGCCATGAACAGCCGATCCTTACAAAAATATTTTAATGACACCCAGCACACGATAAACGCCCAATTCGTGTCGAATATATTCACACAATTGCTGTATGTCATTTTCCTTTTACAGAGTATCAATATTGTGCACAATGATTTGCATTTTGGGAATGTTCTTCTTATCAAGGATGATATCAATACCAAAACCTACACAATGTTTGGAGAGACATTCAAGGTAGAAAATCATCCTTATTCACTGGTTGTCTATGATTTTGATATGGCGAGTATTGTGGCCCCATCCAATCTCAATAATGTTTTTAGACAGGGTATGTGTTCTGAATTCGGCAGGTGTAAGGATTATTTATACACCGATATGTACATCTGGTTGGTCCACCTGTTGGGTTCCACCAGATCGTGGGCTTTTGTTGATTCTACCGAGAAACGTCGTTATATTGAAATTGTAAACAGATTCAAAGAAAACCTAACGACACCACCAAAAGGATTCTTTCAATGGTTGTTTGGAGCAAAAAAGGGAACACAAGAAAGGGCAATCGACATGATTGAAAAGAAATACAGACTCCAAAAAAACATGCAAGATTACCCTCCCCCTATTTTTCATGCTTCGTGTGATAATTATGACACGAAGTTCTGCTATCACCCACCAAAAGTCGCAGATGCGAAAATTTTGGCGAAAGCTTGGAATAATGCGCTTGTGAAATAATCTTTTCTTGTTTATAAATAGGTATCGACATGACGGAAGAGAAGAAAGAAGGAGCGTTGGATATGATTATGATTATGGACCGCATAGAAAAAATAGAAAAAAAAATGGAAGAAATATGTAAAAAACAAAAAATGCTACAGGATGCTTTTTACAAAATCTACGAGGAAACTCGACGTCGTGAAAGAAAATTATAATAAAATGTTTGTTTCTATAAAATTTTCTATAGAAATTATATGCGTTTGCGAAAAATGGCCAGAATGTCGTCGAACCTCTGTTTGTTAAAGGTCATATCGACCCATTCCATCGTGAGATTGTGTTTGTAGCCAATCGTTTCAAGATCTTTTTTTAATTGTTCGTTTCCTTGGACAATATCTTCTGTGATATAGATACCATTCTTCTTCAGGTAGGGGGCAAAAGCATCCAGGGATTGTTTCTGGTGGACCATGAGGTGGGATCCATCGTCAATAATCAGGTCAAAACATTCATTGATGTAATTTGCTGTTTCCTCTCGTGTGCCATCCATCTCGAAAAGATGGACCCTTGGATTGTCCTTGTCGTACCTGTAATTTTGGAGATTGATATCAATCCCATAAATTTCGACATCTGGAAAAATCTCTAGCAAAACCTGGATAAAGGACCCGTTAAGCACACCAATCTCCAGAATTTTTAGGTTGTTTCGGCTCTCTAATTCTCTAAAAATTTTTTCATAGATTTTGCCGTAAGAATGAACAGTGTCTTTATCCGTTCCTTGGTAATTGGTATGAGTAGAATATTTTGACAGGATCTCATGAAATTTTTCCATTTTTATTCATTATTGAAATTGTGTCTTTAAATTAAAAAATGAAAAAATTCATTGGTATAAATTAAAGACAGAATGAAGTTTTTGTTGATCCTGCTTTTTTTAACCAGAATCCGTTCAGAAGAAGAATGTTATAAAGGTGTCATGTTCCTGGAGGGGATCCGTTCGATTATTGGGGCCGATCCAAACGTCCCACAACAAGAGATCCAGTATAAACCTTTGACTGGTAGTTTTTCAACCATCAAGAGTGAATATGATTCATTATTGTTGGAAACAAAATATTGTATGACTGATAATGCGTGTGGGCACTGGGAGGCATACAGCCAACCAGATGTTCCACTTCTGGATTTGGATTGCAATTCATTCTGTTATATTTCTAAAGCCAGTGGCAAGTATGTTCCAAGCACCATTTATTCAACAAACAATCCACCAGAGTCATACCTGAATTGTGGGTGGGAAACATGCTCCTAGTATTCATAATAATCGTAAGAATAATTCTCATCACTACTATAAGAAGAACAAGAACATTCACAATTATCTTCAATCTCATCGTATTCTTCCCCATCTTCAATGGAGAATGTCTGGCGAACGGAATGGCGCTGACGGATCCATAGCGTCTTTTTCTTCTTGTGGCCTTCTTTCAGGATCTTGGAGAGTTTCCGTTTCGCACGCGTTCTCTCCTTCTTGTGCCCAGTAGTGGATTCTGTGTAATGTTCCTGTGGCATGGGTTGTTTCCAGTCGCAGAAAACTGTTTCTTCCAGAGGAGAAGGAGAAGATAACCGAGGGACGATTGAAGGGTTCTTGCTCAAGACCACTGGAAAACGAGAAAGGGTATTTGGTATCTGGTACTCAAAACGTGCCTTGTCCGCATAGGAGTTGCTTGTTTTGTCCAACACACGTCTTTCCATAAAATCCAAAGGGTGCGGGAGCAGAGGATGGGCAAGGATTTGTTTGTCATCGTCTTCGCATACAAGCTCCCACAGATGAATGTCGCCAAGGGGCATTGTCTGGGTGCTAACTGATACTTGAAAGGTCAGGCGCCCCTGTGTGTTGAGCTTCCATACATAATAGAATTGACGCAACCATTGTGCCAGAGATCCTTCCATTATCTCCATGACGTCTTCCACCAACGCGTTTTTTGCCTGTTGGCACATTATTACGGACCCAACCTTGACCTTATACCATGATTTGCACTGGCACTTGAACCTATCCTTGTAGTCGCGACAACAAAAATTGCCACTTTGATAAAAATGCCTCCTGTGGATTGAAAGCACTGCTCGGCATTTCTGGAGTGTATCACAAACATACGACTTCATCTGTCGCAATTGGTCTGTATACCGAATGTCTTTTGTGTCTGTATTCTCAAGAGCCATCATGGTCCTGTCCAATAGGGGTTCCATAAAATAGGCGATCCAATGGAACCAATAATCCATACTCCAGGAGACAGGTGTGTGATTGAAGATGTAATCTTTCCATAGACCAATCTTGTCCGTGCTGCGGCACCAATCCTTTATGTCGAGTTTATCCATGGTTGCTAAAAAAAAGAAAACAAACAAAGTATTGAATGTAAGTAGGAAATTTTATAATATTAAAAACGGTACAAGCTCTAAAATCAATTTTACCAACACATCAACTCTTTAATGATTCTTCATTTTTATCTATCTATATATGTTTTTGACATATATAGATCGCTCAGTAGTTAGCGATCTTTTCCCCTCAACCTGAATCGAACAGGTGACCCACAAATTACCATAATACCTCTACAGTTTGTTGCTCTACCAACTGAGCTATGAGGGGGTTTTTTATTATAAAAATCGTTTTATTTAGATCATTTTCAAAAAAATTAATGACGGAAAATGGCAAGAATATCATCGTATCGTTTCTTTTTGGATGTCAGGTCGATCCACTCCATTTTTAAATTGTGTTTTTTTCCAATATTTTCAAGGTCCTTTTTTAACTGGGCATTTCCTTTAACAATGTCTTCTGTTATATAGATTCCATTTTCTTTAAGATAGGGAGCAAACACGTCCAATGTTTTCTTCTGGTGTTCTACCAGATGAGAACCATCTTCGATAATAAGGTCAAAGGTTTGGTTGATAAATGCGGCGGTTTCTTTTTTCGTGCCATCTTTTTCGTAAAGGTGGATTTGAGGGTTATTTTTAACATATTGATACTTCTTGAAAGAAATATCCAGACAGTAAATATGAGCATCGGGGAATAATTTATGGAGCACTCTGGTGAAACCACCACCATAAACACCAATTTCAAGGATCCTTAAATTCTCACGACCCTCAAGTTCTTCTTTGAATATTTTTTTATAAAGAGGACCGTACGAGTGGGTTGTGTTTTTATCTGTGCCGAATTTAATCTTTCGATCAGAACATTCAGACATACATTGAATAGGATCCATCCTCTTATATAAAGTCAATATAAAAATTTTTTGATGAAATAAAATTATGTTGCCTTAGAGTAGGGGCTTATATGCGACTTTTTTCTTTTTTTTCTTTGCTTGGAGTAGCCCACGCGATAACTTCTTCTTCTTATAACCCCAATATCACACGCGGTTTGAATTGGTATGGGCATGAAACAGAACTTGGAAAATTCACGTGCTCGTGGCAACACCCCACAGAATACTACCTTGAAAAATTACAGGATATGGGGTTCAACAGTTTGAGGATCCCATTTTCTTACCAGTATGTCAAGAATAACGATTTTTCCAGTTTGGACCATTTCTTTGGAATTGTGGGAAACTACAACATGACAGTCATTCTTGATTTCCACCGTATCAACAACCACGCACAGAGCCCAGTGCCAACGGATGGGATCAGCCAGGAAGAATTCTGGGATGCGTGGGTAACGATTGCTGATCGCTACAAGAACCGACCAGAATTGGTGGCACTTGAGCTTTTCAATGAATACCAGCAAAACGACGTGTCATACTGGAACAATTTCATGAAACAGACCATCTTGCATATTGAAGAACGGATCCCCCAGAGGTTCGATTATATAGTGAATGGATACAATTGGGGGGGAAATTTGGCAGACATGACACTTGAAGACCTTCCAATAAAGGATAGGGTCAAGTACAGCATCCATAAATATATTTTTAGTGGAAACAGTGTGCCTTCGGATTGGGATAAATCATTTGGGTCTTATCCAGAAAAGACAATCGTTTCAGAATTTGGGTTTAAAACCGCCAGTGAAGGAGAAGACCAGACCTGGTGGGGTAAAATGTTTATCGATTATTTAAAGAGAAGAAACATAAAGGATACGTACTTCTGGTGTCTAAGCCATTCAGGGGATACTCACGCGTTGTTTATGGATAACTGTGAGGATGTCAATTGGGAAAAACTCAAAATTATTCAAACACTATGGCAGGAAGAAGAGAAACGGATGCTTCGTGGTTCTGTTTAGGTAGGTAATGATTCATTTTTGATTTTGTAATTTTTACTGAAAAGAAATTACAAAAATTATAATAACTCACCTTCCAGCACAACCACCCCCACAATCAACCACAACATTACCATTGCCACCACCATCATTTCCTTTGTGATCCCACCACCATGTTTTGTCTGTTGAATTGTTCCGTAAATAACCACCAGATACGACAGAACCGCTCAACAATACTGCGTATACAACACCAATAAAAATAATATGATTCAATTTCATCCTCTATTTTTATTGAATTCTTTTCTTTAAATCAATTTTTTTAATTCTAAATAGCATCCATATACATACTATCGATTTGTCGAATGTTTGTATCAATGGCGTCAATCTGTGATTGTGTGGTTTTCACGAGGAATTGCCTGAATTGTTGTTTCCATACTGGCAGAGAAACTGGAAAATATTGTTCCAGTAGGATTTTGGCGTCTTTTTTGCGTTCCAACACGATTCTTTGTCTGGTTTTGCCCACAATGAAAAAACTCTCTAGGCATAGACGGAACAACTTTTTATTGCTTTTTTCATCCAAGAGTTCCACACAACTCTGTGGCCTGAAAAGGTTGAGTTCATTATGGAAATTTCTGTATGCTTGCCCCCACGTATTGATGTAAATATACCCATCGACCCTTGGGAATAGTTTCATAATCTCCATTACTAATAATTGATCGACACCATAAGAAGATACACGCTGTTTTGGTTTTGTTGATTGTAATCTTTGTAAATATGTGTTTTTATAACCAAAAGCTTTTGAAAAAAGTTGTTGTAATGAAGTTTGTTTTCCTTTATAAACAATTTTCGGTATTCCTTGCTGTTGTGATTGTTTGTCCCGAATAGCCAGACGCTCAATGACAAGTGTCCGGGTATTTGGGTCGCTCATATTCAACAATCTACATACCTTTTTTATTCTAACGGCACACACCGCGCTTTTTTCTGTTTCATTTTTAATTTTATTATCAATATCATTCTGTTTCGCATAATGAGATGCGACCAGTATGGACCCATACCATTTTCCATACTTATTGTCTTGCGCGGCTTTTGTTAGGCAATCTCTCCCATCAATACCTCTGTACAAGACAGAACCAGTATCCAACAAGACAACATCGTAATCACCGTCTCTTGAACGCACCCTTTCGGTTAATAAATCATCGAGGGGGATTGGCATCAACGGATCATTTTGAGTATAAACTGGCAGAGAATTAATAACATCTTGAATATTCATTATATTTATTTTATATATAAATAATTATTTATTTTCGATGCCAGAACGATAAAGAGAATAAAAATTTGTTTTGTATAAGAAAATGATTGATACTTATGTTATTAATCTGGATGTGGATACAGAAAAATGGCATGCCATCCAGAAAAAATTTTCGTGGAAATTGACACGCATATCTGCGATTGATGGTGATAAAACAGAGAACCGACCTTTTTTTGCGAGCAGATTAATCTATGGATGTCTAATGTCCCATAGGAAAGCTTGGGAAATCATCGCAAAATCAAACAATCCCGCACTTGTCCTTGAAGACGATTGCCAACCCCTCAACCAGTTTGAAAACAGATTGAAAACCCTTTTGAAAACCATCCCCAATGATTACGATGTTGCGATTATGGGATATGTGGCATCCGATGTCAGCCGTGATTACATGATGACCGCATTTTCAGCGCCATTTTACAAGAAAAGATGCATGAAAAGGGTGAATGAAGATTGGTTTGTTCCTGGTATTTTTATCGGGGCACACTGCTATATCATAACACCAGAAGGGGCTCGCAAGTTGCTTGCCAACAATTCAATAAATCACACGGATCTTCTTATTTGTTCGGATAAAAATATCAATGTCTATTGCCCCAAGGAGACAATCGCAACACAACTCCATAAACGCAAACCCATACTCATGTACAATAACCACATCAGCTTTGAGTGGATGTTGAGCGGGGCCCTTTTCAGTTTTGGGAAGGTATTCACTGTAAGGGCGTGTCATATCCTTCTGGTAATTTTAATTTTTGTTTGTATGGCTGTAAAGTCAAGGTCCATTTTTATCAAGGTTTTTTTAAAAATAATAGTTGTTCTGTTTTTTGTTCATTATCTATTCACAGTTGTTCACATTTCTCACAATCTAAAATATGATAAAACAAGAATGGAAAAAATATACGACAAAAAACAAAAAATCTACCATCAGCTGAACGACGCTTTTTGTGTTTTTACAATTTTGATCCTGTTGTGGCTGGGGTTTCATAATAATATTCTGGTGCCCATGATTGACATTATGTTAATGTCCATTCTTATACGCGCAATCATCATTTATATTCTCCCAATGAAAGACCCAAGCGGTATCTGTGAGGAAAAATCTGTTTCTCGAAATTCATTGTTTGATTACTGTGGGACTTTGCGTGTCTCTGGGCACATTCTACCAGCTGTTTTTCTCACTTATTTCATGCCTAAAGTAGGATTGTTTTTTATGATGATCCAGACATCCCTGATTATGCTCTCGGAATCTCATTATGCTGCCGATGTGATTTTGGGAATATTGACAATGAGTTTTATACTCTTTTTTTTCAACAAAAAGAAACTCCGGTGCAAGAAAAAGTCGTGTCTTTTTTAATTCATAAATTTTGAAAGATACTGGCACAATGGGTTCTGGTTGGGCAGCATCGTCATCATCTGTTTGTACATGTCGAGGTTTTCCCTGACATGTGAGGGTTTGGGAATAATCCGTCGCTGTGCTTCGGGGAGTTGTTGGCACAATTGTTGGTACATTTGTTCGTGGGGGTCTATATTGGCAACTGGTCGTTTCTTGGATTGGATGGCATTCTTCAGTTTCTTCTTTAGTTTGTCTCGTCTTTCTTCGGGTGTCTCAATATGGATTTTCTTAAAAACAAGGACGAGGTGCTGACTGTCTTTGAGGTTGTGTTCGATATGATTGTATTTCATGTCCTCATTGATAGGATCATAATGGACCTGATCAAGGATATTTTCAATGTGATCGTAAAAATCCATCTCATCTGTCCATACTTCCTTGACAATCCTCCTGATTTTCTGTTTCTGGGTTTTGGACAATAGTTTCTGGTCATTCTCTTCACAGATTTCAATTTCCATCATTCTTTTCTCAAGAGAAAACAAGTCATTAAATTAAAATTGAAATCAAAATAAAAAAATAAATTAAATAGAAGAAACCATTATTATGGGAAGGAGTCCTTTTTATTCAGAACATGTCAAGCCCCTCAAAAAAAAACCGGTTCTACAGGATCTGGATGACCTTTTTTGTTATTTTTTTGCGGTAGGAGAAACAGTATTATATGAGGATAATACAAGAGTAGCCACGATCGATCAAAATATAGACAACCTGTATATAAGGATTATCCAGAGTGAATACACACCTCTTCCAGTATTAGAAAGATCCTGTTCGGTTTATCGAAAAATGGAAGATCATTTTCCAGAAAAGGACAGTATTTATCGAATCAAATCTGCCCTAAAGTATAGTTTCAAGAACAAACATTCATATGGGGAACCATTCAGCTACCATGTGCTCGAAATCTCCAACATCAATAATGATGTATACACCACATTTTGTCTGTCTACAGATGGTGCCATATTGAATATTGAATCTTTATCGGTGCGTGGGTATGTTTCCAAGGTCATGGTCGCGTCGTCTATAGAACCACTGCGTGTTGGATCATGATCCTTTTCATATCCTTTGAAGGTGGGCATTTATTTTTCATCTTTAACACAATCGGTATGTTCTCCATACTCTTTCTTATCTCGTAAAACTGGAGGTTGTCTGGAAGCACACATTCAAGCTCGTTCTTGAATGATGACAACCCCCCAATGAACAATAAGGGTGTGCCGGGCAGTATCGTCAATTTCTGCAAACAGCATTCCCTCCCTGTGTAATTCAATGTGTGAAATGGATTTAAAGACATGCTGGTGAAACCAGAATAAGACAGAGAAGGATTGGAACGCATACCACGCCATAATGTCATTTTTTTAGTGGTTCTTGGACAAATTGAAAATATATGCCTGACCTGCTTGACAAGTTCCACAAGGCACTCGTCGATTTCTTGGTCTGTCAAATTGGGGCAGATATTGCTTACGACGTGCGCATAGATTTCAGCCATTGTTTTTTTCTCCTTTTTCAATTCCTTTTGGTGTTTCTCGTAGAGTGGGAAAAAGATGGGCAGATACCCATGGATTTCTTGCCTCCATTTCCTCACACGATTCTTGAATAATTTTGTGTCCTCTCCTTTTAGATAGGCCTGGATATGTTGCTGGGATTTGTTGGTCATGGCGACCAGAGCAAATTTGTTTTTAGCAGATAATTGCTTGATAAAGTCATCGTTCTTTTGGAACCACTGATTGTCTAGAGAAGAAACATTTTCGTAAAGACGATTGAAAAGTTTCATCTGGATGGAATTGTAGCCAATCTGGAACGATCGGGATGACAATTTCATACTGGCATCACCATCCAGATCCATACTACATTTTAGGGGACTCTGTAGATTGGGATACTTGGTAAAGTAGAACCTGAACTTGTCTGTCTTTTTTTGGAAAAGCCCAACTGGTATATCGTCTCCTTCACAATAATCGACATATTGTTGGGGGATCACGGGATAAAGATCGGTGCTCTGTTGGAAAAGTTTTTTTAATTGTTTGATCTTGGATTTCATGTTTATTATTTATACAAAATAATAAAATCATTCCAAAAGAAACAATAAGTCATTTAGGACCTACTTTGTCGTCTTTTTAATAAATTGGTCAATGCTTTTTTGGGCGGGTGTCCGCTTGCTCTGTTGATGCAGATCAATCTGTTTGAGCAGTTTGTCGATGATCTTTTCAAGTTGTTTTTGTTGCTGTGTCTTTTGTTGTTTCTTCTGCTGGATCTCCACCAAAATATTATTCTTTTTGGGTTTCTGTTGCTGTTTTGGTTTGCGATTGGCCACAATATCCGCATAGCTTCTTCTCGTCATCTGTTCCTTTCTATTTAAAGACCAGAAAATAATAAAAATGATTTATTACCAGGAATCTTAGTTATAAAGCAAATGTCTATATGTGTTCCCATCTGTCATATTGACGACAAGACCCGACAAAACATTTATCGCAAGCTAAAAGTCAAGGAAAAAGCAGATATGCGTTCCAAATCGTCCATGTTCCGCAATCTAAAAGAGATTGCCCCTTACCGGATCGAAGAATCCGACAGGACGATTTATCTTCCTTTCCAATGGGCACACAGTCAGCCGTTCTTCAGACCATACCGCTCTCCACGCACCGATTACGACACCCTCCAGACACGTTTTACAGGAGAATTGAGAGAAGAACAGAAAAAAATCCAGACAGAAGCCATACAGCACCTGAACCAACAGGGGTCTATACTGATTGCCTGTTATCCAGGATTCGGCAAGACCATCACCACTCTGTCCGTTTCCTCCAAGATTGGTCTCAAGACCCTTATTCTGGTGAATCGGGTCATCCTTATTGACCAATGGGTGTCGAGCATCCGTAATTTTTTCAAGGAAAACACAAGGATCCAGGTGCTTTCTGCGACAAACATGATGGAAGATGCCGATTTTTATATTATGAACGCCATCAACACAGAGAAACGACCCACTTCAAATTTCAAGAACATTGGCTTCCTGATTGTGGATGAATGCCACCTTATGATTACATCTGTTTTTGTTCGGGCACTGGGTCATGTATGCCCCAGGTATCTGGTAGGATTGAGTGCGACCCCTTTCCGGCCCGATGGTCTGGATGTCCTCCTTGACATTTACTTTGGAAAAGAAAGGATTGTGAGGGAAATGTTCAGGAGACACCTTGTTTACAAGGTTAATACCAATATTGTCATTGAAGGGGAACAGGATGACAAGGGGACGCTCATCTGGAACTCTGTTATCCAGAAACAAATGACACACCCAGCCCGGAACAATTTTATCCGTGATGTCTGCTTGTTTTTTGAGGCAAGGAATGTCCTCATCCTCTGCAAACGAATCCAGCAGGTTAATGATCTTTTCCAGCTTCTCAACGACCACACCCCAACAGCCACGCTAAAAGGAAATGAGAATGATTTCAATAAGGAATGCCGTGTGCTGATTGCCACTGTGTCCAAAGTGGGTGTTGGGTTCTCATTTGACAAACTGGACATGCTTGTTCTGGCGTGTGATTTGAAGGAATATTACCTGCAGTTTGTGGGTCGTGTATTCCGGAAACCCGATGTGGTGCCAGTCATCATTGACATTGTCGATAAGAACCCAGTGCTCCACAGGCATTTCAATAGCCGATTGAAGGTCTATCGTGATTGTGGTGGGACTATTTATGATTTCCGTTCCGTGTTTCCTGATTTCCATTTATCTTTTGATTGATCTAAAGACATATTCCCCATAAGAAAAAAGAGGAATGGACAATAATACGGCACTTGCGTTCAATACTATTTGTAATTTTATTCGTGATTTGAGTGGGTCATTTGGAAATAAACAAAAATCTCTCTTATTGTACGGGCATTTGATCGAAAAGACGGGGTTGATCCATATTGATCCTGTCAAGAAACATATCAACATTTTCAAGAAATTTGTGGAAGAAAATCAGGATGCGATTGAGAAGAGGGACAAGAACCTGTTCCATAGCAACAGCATTTCCTATTCGGACAAGGTGTCGATTGATATCCGGAATATTTTTGATATTTGCGACAAGGACGAGGAGAAGATCATCTGGAATCACCTCTTGACCATTTCGGCTGTTTTGAACCCAGTGGGGAATGCGAAACAGATCCTGAAAGAACTAACAGCGTCCAAAAAAGGGGGAGGAGGAGACATCAATGAGGATAATTTCCTCAAAAACATTATGGAAAAGATTGGTTCCGAAGTGGAGAATTACGATGCCGACAGCATGAACCCTATGCAGATGATTGGCAGCATGATGAGTTCGGGGGCATTGAATGACGTCTTCCAGAGTATCTCATCGGGGTTGAATGAAGGAAACCTGGATCTGGGTTCAATGATGAATTCGATGCAATCGCTTGTTAGCAATTTAAGCACCATGGTTAATGAGAATCAACCGACCACCACAACAGAAACCACACCAACTCTGCTTGAAAATACCAAAACAGAAGAATAAAATCCATTGTTTTTTTTATGCTTGATAAAATAAACTTGTAGTTTATTTTATATTTTATATAAATAGATAGGGATATTTATTTTAATATGAAATTATACTCACAAATTATACAATTGAACCCGATAAAGAGATTGAAAATAGTGGAAAATTATGATACTCCAAAAAACACAATTATTGGGGTTTTTGGGGAGAGTGGGTGTGGAAAAACAAGTTTCATCAAATATCTTTACCATCACCATTGTCGCAACGAAAAGATGGCTTATATGAAACAAGATATTCTTTTGCACCCAGAACTCACAATTTATGAAACTCTGTGGTTCTATACTGTATTGCGACGCAAAGAAGAATGTGAGAATATCAATAATGTCCTAAAAAAAATGAAAATGGAGCACCTTACCAATTACCGTGTGGGGGAAACAAAGGGTCTTTCTGGGGGTGAAAAAAAACGGATCCTGATTGCTTACCATTTGCTGGATGAAACTGCCGATTATATTCTTATGGACGAACCATTTTCGGGTATTGACCCGCACAATACCGATCTTATCTTTTCATTATTGCTAGAGAAAGCCCAAACACACACCATTATCTTTACAGCCCACCAATTGCCATTCCACATCTACCAACAACTGGACCAGAAATGGACTTTTAAACCAGAAGATAACGACAAAAACCAATTCCAACTGGAAATTACTTTTAATAAATACGAAGATACATTTTCTGAAATCAGCATTGATTCGACAACAACATTGATCGAACAAGTTTCACAAATGACAAGTGTTTATTCTCAATGGAAATACCTATTCATTCGGGACCGTATCATTGACAAACGAAATAAGTGGATCGTTTTCCTGCGCTGGACAACACCTCTATTTGTTGTCCTTCTTCAAGAAATTTTTATTGGTTCTTTTCCAATGTATCTAAAAAAATGGGAAGAAAGCCAAGAGACATTTGATTTATTCAAGATGGTGGTTATGCACACCATTCTTCTTTTCACAGTATCCATGATCCCAATGCACATGCTGAATGATCATTTCTATAAACGATCGATTATCCAGCACGAAATCAGTCAGGGTATTTACAGAAGAAATGCTTACTTTTTTAGTGCGATTTTATGGGATCAATTCTCTTTGATTTTAATTTCATTGTGTGTTGTATTGGTGTTGATGCCACCCGATCATTTTTTCTTTACCACTTTTTTCAATGTCGTGATGGAAATGAATTTTACAAACATGCTGATGTGGGTCTGTTCGTCATTCAAGAATGCGTCTTTCAATACAACCTTGATACTGGTCTCCACGTATATATCCATCGCTTTTATTGGAAATATGGGGATGCTTTTACGGAGTTCTTCCATGGACATTATCCAGTACATCAGCATGACCCATATCCAGAGCAATATGTTTCTAGAAAAATTGTTCCAATATTTTCCCAATATGAAACAACAACTGGATTTTACGATATCGTGCCTCAATATCCATCCAAGGATGGAGTATATAAAATGGATTGGCGTGTCTATGGGCATATGGATGGCCCTGCCATTGATCATGGTGGTGTACCTGTATTCTAACAGCACCCATTAAGTTGACATTGGAGCAAGGGTGGGATATCCTTGTTGAAATTCTGGATATTGAGTTCCACATTCCCGACCCCTTGCGGGTACCCCGTAAATTTAAATGGTAGAAACCCCGTGTACCATAGGGTATCTGGCTGTTTATCGATTTTCACCCAGTATTTTCCATCGTATTTATTGGTTCCAGATATTTTGACAGGGACGTTTCGGTGTCCATTGATATTCAGGTAGGAGACCCATTCATAATCAGGGACGAAATAAAAAACAGGGACAAATTCAGAACTGCATGAAGTAGGGGTGTAATCCCAACCCTGGATAGGCAATAACATTTTCTTTCTTTTAGAAAGAAAAATTTTCAAATATTATTATTGTAAAACATTCGAAACAACAAGAAGATACATAAGAACACTGGAAACAATATGAACAATATGGATGGTTTGTGTGGTTTCATAAAGAATAAATTGAAAACTTCTGCCACTGAAACCAGAGCACAGATTGCGACAAAAAACAAAACAATCAAACGAAGATTATAAAAATTACCGTCAGGGAAATTCATGTTTTTGTACCTGAAATTATTTGTTGCTGTAAAATGATGAAAATTATCCATATTCCTGAAAATCTCAAACATTGATAAAGAAACATAACAGACAAGGAACAATAAAACAATAAAGGACAGAATAAAACCAACCCTGAACATCAGCTTGTCTTTTGTGTTTAATGAATAATCCTCTTGGATGACTCTTGAGGTTTTTCTCATGTTTATAATGGAAGCCACAATAAGGATAAAGGCCAAGAGATACAATAAAAAAGTATTAAAGATGCTATAGGATGTCCTTTTCAATCGGTAAAGATTTGTAGTGTCAATCGTGGTTCCAAGACGATTGTAGTGTCTTAATAATGACATTATACCCTTGTCTTTTTCTGGGTGTATTTTAACAATCTCAACGTCGTTAAAATCATAACGGAGAGGCAATCGGGGGCGCATCAGGACAGTATTATTAAAAGGGATGTTGTGATAATATTGGTTGCCTGCGTTTGAGTATTTATCGATTGTGTTTGTCAAACAAAAAGAAGAATTATTTGTAGAAGAAGTCATTGATTTATCATTTATCAAAAAAATATTTAATAATTAATTTAATTAAATGACAACAAATTCTCCCCCTTCTCCATTTATATTTATCCCCAATGTTGATCGAAATCTTGATTTGGTACTAAAAACACAGCCATTCTATTCCATTTTCTACAAGACAAACAACAAGACAAATCGAAGAATGCCAGAAAGGGTAAAGATGGCCGCAAGTAATTACCGCACAACAAATAGAACACCTAATGGAAAATCTTGTAATGAAGTCCTAAGAAATTCAGTGGATCCAAATTATATTGTTGTGAATGATATCCCATTCCATTTGTACGGCAATGAGAATGGAAAAGAAAACCTATATTTTTTGTTTATTGTCTTTATGACAACCATTGTCATTGGGACAATCACATTTTTATACTGGTCTTATTTGCTTGGCGACAATATCATGGAGGATAATTTTAGGAAGACTGTCGGGACACGCTCAATCTATCTGTCGGTTCTTTTTGTTATTATGATGGTCTTTTTATCGGTAGTTTTTTACGAGTTTTTTACACTGAAACGCCTTTCTTTGCGCTGGTTCCAGAATTACCAAACAAGAAACCCCACATCTTTTTATGATTTCCTATTAAACACACGCAAAATCTTTCTGTGGGGATTTATGATTATATGGCTGGGTATTGTTTTGTTTATAACAATCGCAATATCCAAACGACCCGATAATTTTGTAAAGTTAATCTCAATCAATATTGTCTCAATTTTGATGCTGTTCGCATCGCAATATCTTTATTACAGGACACCCTCCAAGGAAATCAAGACATTTTGCCTGATTCTCAGCACATTTGTTATTGGGCTTGTGTTGTTTCTGATGTATGGTGTTTAGCAAATTTTTTTTTTCTAATTAAAAAAGAATGTTCCATGTTGTAAGAATTGTATTTCGTATCTTGTTTATTGTGTTTCTAATCTTATCAATCGCCTTCTGGATCCAATCGAATAATCTTTTAAAATACAAGAACAAAGAACTACAGAAGAAGGGAAGCTATCGAAGAACATTGTCTATTGTGTTTATGGTTATGACATTTGTTTGTTTCATGGAAGAATTGTTAATGTATTTACTGTTTCCTCCAACATCTTCACGACAGCAAGAGATTGATTATCAGAACAGATGGAGATATTCCAGACAGCAAGAAAAAGAAAGACGACGAAGTAAGAATAGACACAGAAATGAGTATGATGAGGATGAGCCAAGAAGAATTTTTGATGCCAACAAACAACGAAAACTTAAAATCATGTCATGGAATCTGTGTTGGGGTTGTGTGACTGAAAATGAAAATGATAAAACAGCAAGAAAACTTGCCAATAAATGTAAACGAATGGGCAATTATCGTTGTCTTGCGAATATTATCAAAGTGCTCACAGAGAAACAATATGATATCATTGCCCTTCAAGAGGCTTCCAATTGGAAAAACATCAATAAAAAATTAGTAGATTATGACCATGTTCATTCCATATCAGGAAACGAAGACATGCTAACATTTTACAACCCAGATCGTCTAAAGTACTTGAAACATATCGAAGGGGAAGTCGAATATGGAAGACCTTTTCAATTTATTTTATTCAAGGATAGAAATACCGGACATTATCTATTGTTTATCAATCTTCACAATGGACAAGGTGTCCGAAAAAGACAACTGCAACAAATACTGATGGATACTTTTGAAGATGAATTTATTCATACTACAAAAATTCGTTTCGCAAGTATCATTGCTGGTGATTTCAATGACCGTGATTATAATTATTGGCAAGGTATCCGATTGAATAACGAAATCATTTTGAGTTGTGCAACCAAACCTCCCAAGACATGTTGTACGGGATACATTTCCATACGAACACTCTATAACAATTCGGACAATCTGATTGGGGACTATATACTTATTGATCGCGAGAAAATGAGATTCGTTGAAAAGAATCGGGTTGTGCCACATTTTAAGTGGGATGGTGATGTATTCCCAACATCAGACCATTTACCTGTGGAATGTGCGGTTGTTTATAGAGATTTATCAAAATAATGTATAAAAATCCTAAAATTGAAGTTTGATTTTAGGATTACAATGAATAATACAAATGGATTACGAAAAGGCAGTTTTTGGTCTTTTAAAAAAGTATTTCGAACAATATGATGTCGCAACAATCCAGAAACAGAGTTATAATTATTTTTTGACACACCGTCTCCCCAAAATCATTGAAGAAGAACCCATTATCCAGGTTGCCCTGAAAAAAAATGAGTACATGAGGATCGAATTTGGCCAGGTATTTATTGACTGCCCCTATATTATCGATGAAAAACGGGTCATTCAATACATCCTGCCAAGCGAGGCCATGATCAGGGACCTTACCTATTCCAGTGTTTTTTCCGTCAACATTTCAACCAAACATTTTATTCTGGACGACAATGAACAGGAAACAATCATTGAAGAAAAAAAATATACAAAAATCCCAATCGCTCGTATCCCTATGATGGTGGGGTGTTCAAAATGTAATTTATCATTAATGTCAAGGGATCAACAGATCGAACGCGGGCAGTGTGCGAATGACCCTGGAGGGTATTTTATCATCAAGGGGAAGGAGAGGGTGCTTGTGGCCCAGGAACGGATCAATTACAATAATGTTTATGTCTTTGAGAAAAAAACAAGCGACCAAAAACACCTGATGGTCAGTGAGATCCGGAGCATGTCGGATGAAACCGGTCATTCAATCCTGATCCAGATGAAGATTTGTGTTTCAATGGCGAGGGTGGTTGTTTCTATCCCATTCATCAGTCAGGATGTGCCACTTGGTTTTATTTTTATGGCCTATGGTTGTTCCCCAGAAGAAATCGAACTTATTTTACGAAAAAATCTTGAATATTCTGACCCCGATCTGGATATTTTTATTGCGGGTATTGTGAAGGATGCCATCATCATCCAGAACGAGGAGAATGCCATACAGCATATTTCTCAGTACGCAACCCATGTTGTTTCAAAAGAACGCCGGTATGCCTATGTCAAACAGATCCTGATCAATGAGGTTTTTCCACATTTGGGGATATCCAATTATGAAAAACAAAAAACGTTTTACTTGGGGCACATGTGCGCTAAACTTTTGCTGACTTTTATTGGGAAACGACCCCTTGATGATCGGGATCATCTTTCCAATAAGAGGATCGAAGTAAGTGGGATTTTGGTGGGGGATCTATTCAGGACTTTATGGAAAAGGTTTATACGCACCATCACCCCCCAGTTGATGAAGCGTTCCGATATCATCACCATTATTTCTAAAATTAATGTCATTACAATGGGGTTGAGGCATTGTTTTTCAACGGGGAACTGGGGCATCCCTAAATCTAATTACATCAGGACGGGTGTATCCCAGGTCCTGAGCAGATTATCCTATAATTCTACCTTGTCCCATTTGAGGAGGATTGTCATTCCAATTGGGAAAGAAGGAAAGAACACCAAGATCCGGCAGGTCCATCCAACCCAGATTGGTTTTGTGTGTTCGTCGGAAACCCCCGAAGGGTGTTCTGCTGGGATTGTCAAGAATTTCTCATTGATCGCAGAGGTATCATTAGGGCACGACCCCATCTACATCAGGATGGTCCTTGAGAATATTGGGGGGATCGAGACAGATTTCTACAGATTTATGGAGTATGAAAAATGGATCAAGGTATTCTTGAATGGGAATTGGATTGGGATCGTAAAAGACATTGACAATGTGTTATCATCGTTGCATTCATTAAAACACCAACAGCACGCCATTCCTGAGTATACGTCATTTGTTTTTGATGGGAATGAACTGAAGATTTATTGCGACGAGGGAAGGATGATACGCCCCCTGTTTGATGCCCAAAATATGCCTTCTATCGATGATTTACATACATTCTCGTGGGACCAATTGGTGAGACAGGGTAAAATAAAATGGGTGGACGTCCACGAGATTGAAAACAAATTCATTGCGATGTTCCCCAATGAAATCCAACCAGACACGGATTATTGTGAGATCCATCCGTGCCTGATGCTGGGTATTTGTGCGAGCATGATGCCATTTGCCGATCACACACAATCACCGAGGATCTGTTATCACGCAAGCATGGTCAAACAGTCCATTGGTATCTATTCTGCGACAAATGAGATACGGAGTGATACAGTATCTCATATATTATCGTACCCCGAGAAACCATTAGTAAGGAGCCACGTAGAAGAGTGGATGAAAATGGACAATCTTCCTTGTGGGAATAATGTCATCGTGGCGATTGCCTGTTATGGGGGGTGGAACCAAGAAGATTCCATTATCCTGAACAAGAGTTCTGTGGATAAGGGATTGTTCCGTTCTTATTCATACAGAACAATTGTTGTAGAGGAAAAGAAGAAAACATCCACACATATTGAAACAATTGAAATGCCTTCTGCGGACATTCGTATCCGCAGTTTCAATTATACAAAATTGGACAAGAATGGCATTGTGCGACCCGGTACTTTTGTTGGGAGTGGGGATGTCATTGTCTCCAAGATATCCACACGCCAGATCAAGATCGGGAAAGAGGACAAGTTTGATACATCCGTCATTATCAAGAATGGTGAAGAAGGATATGTCGACAAGGTCTTCATCACAACCACTCCGGATGGCTACAAGATGATCAAGATCAAGATTAGGTGCCTGAAAATACCTGAAATTGGCGATAAATTGTGTTCCAATTGTGCCCAGAAAGGGACCATTGGGATGACCCTGGACCGTGAAGATATGCCCTACACACTGGACGGCATTGTGCCCGACATTATCATCAACCCTTTATGTTTTACACGGGATACCCGGGTTCATTGTGCGGATGGGTTGTCAAGAAGGATGGACACAATCCTTAATGATGATGATTACTATGTGTGGAGTTTTGACACGTCCTCTCGTTGTTTGGCATCTGGCAAAAGCATGGGTGGAGAATTCAAGGAATACACAGACATTGTCTGTCTTACCAAGACCGATGGAAAAAATATAAGGTGCACACCCGATCACAAATTCCTTTTGTTTGATGTTTCTTGTAATGAATTTTATTGGAAAGAAGCCCAGCATATCGAAGAAGATGATTTCTTGGTGTGTGGGCCAGAGTGTCCGGAAGATTATGAGATGATTACGGATTTTACTTGGACCATGAAAATCGATAATCATGTTTTTGGGTTGAAGGATATGCGCCAGCGCATAATCTCACAATCTCTTTTTCGTTTGATTGGGTTCTACCATTCTGTCGAAACATCTCCACTGGTTGTATATCAGGACACCAATATGATATGGAATGATATGAATCGTATGCCCTTAAAATTCACTATCCATTTTATTAAAAAACTGATAACAATGAATCATCTTGGGGAATTACCCAAATGTCTTTGTCGAGAATACATTTCCGCATTCTTGTCAAATGTCCTTGAGATAGACAGAGAACACTTGTTGTATGCCGTGTGGAAGAAGGACTTGATGGATATTTCCATTCTTTCAAAAATAAGTTCTCTTTTGTTGTTGAATTGGGGGATTCATACATCCATTCTGGAAAGGGACGAGGACGTCTATCTAAAAATTCACGACATTATTTCTTTTCACGAACATATAGGGGTTCGGTACTACCCATTGAAATCATTGCGCCTGACAGTTTTATCGTATTATCTGCGACACCCTCGTGGGTATTTCCCATCGTGGGAAAGTTTCATGAAACAATCACATTGTTCGGGATGGTGGAACAAAGACAATCTGAGTGCTTTACCCTTTTGGACGTGCCATATCACAAAAAAATTCTTGATGCCCGAACCCGAAGAAACCTTTTGTATTGGGGTAGAAAAATACCATAATTTTGTCGCAGAAGGCCTTGTGGTGAAAAACTGTATCCCAAGTCGCATGACCATCAATCAGCTGATGGAATCGATTGGCGCAAAATCAGCTGCCATAAAGGGCCATTTTCGCTACGCCACAACTTTTTCCAAGAATAGTGTGGATGTTGTAGAGACCCTTAAATCTCAATTGAAAGATTGTGGCTACGAAAGGAATGGGAACGAATTCATGATCAATGGGATGACCGGGCAGCGCCTGGAAGCCGAGATCTTTATTGGCCCAAGTTATTACCACCGTCTCAAACACCTTGTCAGTGCCAAGATCCACGCCCGAAATCACGGCAAGGTCTCCCAATTAACCCGCCAACCCCTCGAAGGACGCTCCAATCTGGGTGGCTTACGAGTTGGAGAAATGGAGAGAGATTGCTTCGCTCATTTATCGGCAATTTCTTTAAAATGCGGTTTAGCAGTTTACATTGGAGACATTGGTAATGAGACTGAAAAGAATGATCGCTAATTTATCGGAGTTTTAATTTTTATTAAAAATAAATGAATCAATAATTATGAAGTTATAACAAAAATGAAAAATAATTTCTAATTTCCTAGAAAATCAAAAAAGATAATATCATGGATCAACTTCAGAGTTGGAATGGATTTGGGATCAGTTCCTCTACCCAGAGCGAATGGTTAAATAAGGGAGAACGGGATTGTGTCAGACTGACATTGGAGGACGGACGAATTCTTGAATGTACACCCGAACATTTGATTATGCTTTCAGATAAAACATGGATGAAGGCAAATGAAATTTTGGAAAAACGCGTTTTGGTTGGAGTGAATTATCCTGTAATTTCTATAAAAAAAGAAGTAGAAGAATGTAATGGATGGCAATTAGATCTCGGCAAATCTGTTTTGAAAAGTAATACACCAAATGAACTATTTAAAACTATGGCATTTGCTCGATTGATAGGACTTTTAGTGACTGATGGACATTACTCTGAAAAATATTCGCGTGCTTCACTTTTTACTGAATCTATGTATGATGTAGAACGAGTATTGGATGATTTGCGATTATTTACTACCATTACACAAACAAATTTTAAGAATACTAATTCCAACAGTTATACTGTTAATTTGAATTCTGTTTTCGTAAAAAACTTAAACAATATAGAAGGATTGACCACCGACAATAAAGTATATCAAGAAGGCACTGGCATCCCCAATTTTATTATGGACGCTCCTCGTCCGATTGTCCGTGAATTTCTGGCTGGAATGTTTGGTGGAGATGGACACACTTGTGGTCTCGCAACGCATCGTGGCAAGCGAGATATCCTTACTTCCATTTGCTATTCCAGGACCAAAAAATTCAACCATCTCCCGTCGCTCCGGAAGATGATGGAGGATATTCGTTCCCTCCTCGTCAAGTGTGGGATCCGTGAAGACAAAATTTCCATCCGTGAGCCCAAGGAGATTTCTGATTCCAAGAACAAGACCAACCGGACTCAAGAAGAACGAAGTTATGCGATGACCTTGCATCTGGAACTGACAGAACTCATTCCCTATTATGAAAAAATTGGGTTTCGGTATTGTGCCCAGAAGACCCAGCGCCTGGAAGCCGGTGTGGCGTACCGGCGTCTGCGCGACACGGTTGCTCGTCAGCACAATTGGATGACCAATCGTGTCAATGAATTGACCAATTTCCAAGAAGTAAAACGACAGAATCCCAGTGCGAAAATCCATACCAAAAAGGCCATTGAACAGGCCGTCAAGGACCTCCAAGAAAAAGAACCCATCCTCCACAAGTATGCCATTCCCACCGTCCATGACATCACTGACCACCTCATCAAGGGGACAGAATTTGGGAAATTCACATCCAAGTCATTCCCAACAGTTGAAGAATTCTTGGAACAGATTGGGGCATTGTCCTGGTTTGACGATGATTTCACCATCACAAATGAACTCCCTACAATGACACTCAAGGTCATTGACATCCGCCCTATTGGCAAGCATCCTGTGTATGACATCCAGGTGGACGGAACACATAATTTCTTGGCAAATGGGGTGGTCGCTCACAACTGCCTTATTTCCCAGGGTTGTTCTCGCTTCCTTCTAGAGCGTTTGTATGATCTGTCCGACCCTTACAAGATCCCAGTGTGCGCCCAGTGCGGGTCCATGCCATCCACACCCACTTATTGTTCGGTGTGCGACCAATCGGACATCAAGACGGTCCCCATTCCGTATGCCGCCAAATTACTTTTCCAAGAACTGAATGCCATGGGAATCCGGACCAATCTTTTCCCAAACAAATAATCGTTCAAATTTTATTAAAAAAATAGAAGATTTCTATTTTTTTAAACAAACAATTTTAGGATGGATTTCCCAATGAAAGAAAGCCAGTTAGGGCCTTGGGTGCCAAAATAACTCACCCAATTCCGATTAATGTACATATTTTTTATCTTGTCGTGGAACCCAATGTGTTCGCACCCAAATTCTGTGCTGTACCAGGCATCTGGCGGGATGGCTGCCATTTTATAAATGACAATCCCGTGGAATGTGGAATGGACTGGTTCCAGATCTGGGTATAATAATTTATGGTATTCCTGGTAGATATGGTTGAAGAACACGGACTTTAAATGGTTCTGGTCGTACTTGATGTTATGGAAACGAAGGGCCAGTGTGTCGTAATTGAGGAGCAACAAGCCAAATGTCCCATACACACAGATATTCCCAGAGGTCCCTATCGCACTCCATTCTGTTTTTTCATCATAGTCCCTACCAATTGTGTTCATGATACCATTCATATCGGTAGAACCATTCATATCCCAATCAACGACCATCATATAATCATAATCCGCAAAATTATTGCGGATATACGCCAGACAGTAGTTCCTGAATTCAACCATTTTTTCAAACCGATCATTATGAAAAGCCCCTATATGGTACACATTTTTCATGTTGCAATTCTCACCCAGCACAATAATACGGCTGTCATTTTTGGCGTGTTTTTCAAGTATCGTTCGGGTATTGTCCTTGCTGTCATTCTCATAGACAATGATCCGGTAGTCCTTGAAATAAGAACCAATCTTGCTGAAAATTTGCAAATTCTTCCCTATATATTTATCCGCATCTCGGCATAACCCAACAATCACAATCCTTTTATGAGGGGCGATTTTATAACCATAATCGGTATAATGTTTTACTTTTGGGCGGCCTTCAAAATACAATAGTTCATCACGATAAAAGGATGGTTTCCATAACTGATGAGAATTGAATTGGTGGTACGCTTCAATCAGGAAATAAACAATATAAAACGAAATACAAATGGAAAACGCCGAATCAAACATAAATTTTTTCTTATAAACTTTTTCCTCTTTAAACAAAATTATTCTTTATTTCAGGAGATCATATACACATTTTATAATGGTGTTTGAACATAAGTTTCATAATAGATACGCTGGATGATTTCGTGTTTTTTTTCTTCCGTCATTTTATCATTCGCGATAACCGGTAGTAATCGTCTTGCCAACTTTGGAATGATATTGGGTTTTTGTTCGAGTAATTCTGCGATGATTGAACAGAGCATGCTATTCAGCATGGAGGGAGAATATTCTTCTTCTTGTTCCATTTACAATGAAATATAATATCATTGTAAATAATTTTTTTTTTTCAATTTTAAGCGGCAGGGGGTCCATTATGTTCTGAAAGAAAAAAAGCAAACCCGGGGTCGTATTCTTCAAGGAAAAACCTGAGTGTCGCAATCTGGACATTCTCATCGGTGGCGCTGACACCAATGACACCACTCCTCCCCCTTGTGTATTCCAGCTCTTCCGTTGAAAGAAATGAAGTGCCTAATCGGTAATCAATGTAGGCGTGGCATATTGCCCATACTGACGATTGATAAACTTCTGTAACACCAATAAATTCATCGCTTTCCAGAATGCGATCTACAGCACTTAGCAGGTCCACATTGTTCTGGTATTCTGTAAGCCACCTATAATCCTCGCCTAGGCATTGAAACCAACTTGATTCGATCATCTGCGAAAAAGAAAAGGAGTGGTTAGCAATCAGGAAATAAATAGCAGATATTGTTAGAAGAAATCAATTTTTATTTAAGTTCATCGATCCAATCGTTTTCCCATTTCCGCCCATAGCGCAAAACATCGGCGGGTGTTATTTGAAGGTTTTTAGCGTATTTTGTCAATGTCATTTTGAACCTCTTTTCACATACTTTCTTGGTTTTCCAATCCAGGGCCAATGCGCCCAGAACTATCGCAAAGGGATTGTATGTTTCGTAAGAATGTATGTTGGACAATTGGGAACGCAACCATTCATTCTGGTCGTGTGGCATGTCTGGAGAAACCATATTCAGTGTGTTTGTGGCGTAGGTTTGAAACCTTTCTGTGGGTATTTTTTTCCATTCTTCCTTGTCATAAATCCGGTCGCCCGTCCGTTCCCACCATCCTCTTTCTTCTCCATATTCCATTTTTATATCAAAAGAACATATTTTTATTTCAATTGGAGCAATGAATGAGAGGACCTGATCCGTATAGAATTCTGGAGTTTTGTGGTGGAAATAACTCGGTGTATTTCTGGTTCCCTTTCCCTTTTTCTTTCAGGAACATTAAAAAAGAAAAAAACAAAGTTAAAGAAAAAAAACAGGATCAACAACAAAAGAAAAAAATTCCTTACAAAAAGGTTCTCGATTTTAGGAGGGTGCGCCTGCTCCATCAGTATTCTTTTAGGAAAAGTTTTCAAATCATTCATAACCAAAACACCTGGGCCTTGATAAAAGTTATTCAAAAGGCCAGAACATGCGGGCCCAATTGTTGGTCGGCTGCCCTTTCCGGTGGGCAGAAAATCGGTATCCAGAAGGGACGGGTAATCAAGGCGATCCTGGACCCACGCCCACGCCATGTAGCTGATATTCAAGGAATTCAGGTAATCCAAGATCTGGACATTGTACCACCCCCCCTGGATACAATTATCCGGTTTGTCCAGACCCCATTCTGTCGCAATGACTGGAAAAATATCTTGTTTGACAAAAAACCCAAAACTTTCATCCCAGCCGTATTGTGAAGGTGGTACAGATGGCACAGAAACCCCCAGATGGCAATCCCCAGTGTGGTTGATTGGGTTCTCTGTAATGGCGGTGGGGATCTGCATCGTTTCTTCGCCATCATTCACAGGAATACCCTTGTAGCCGTAGGGGTGGACCGAGAGTGCCAGGTTGGGTATGGATTTCATCTGTTCCAGTAGGGTGGTGTTCCGCCGAACAAAATTAAACTGGTAGGCGTAATCCAGGCCCCCAATCAAGCAGATATTGTTGGCGTATCTCCTGATTGCCACCAGGATTTCTTTGTAGCCATAATAATCTTCATCCCCATTCCACCAGACATTGGAGGATATATCGTGGGGCTCGTTAAAAATTTCAAAAAATATATTTGGAATGTCTTTGTATGTTTGGGCTATATCAATCCACATTGTCATCGCACCACCAGAACGGAACATGAATGGGTCCAACCCAGGATGGTCCTGTTGTGTGTGCAAATCAAGGATCGCATACATATTATTACTTAAAGTTTGATTCACCCAGTACTGAATTTTCTGCTTGTATTTCGTGTCATTCAACCAGAAAATGTCTCGTAAAGGGAAACGGATCGAATTAAACCCCCATTTTTTCATCAATTGGATATCAAAATCAATAGTTTCTGGAATCATAGCGTCAAGATCGACATAACTATATTCAAGCCCCGTTCTGCTGACCCCCTTTAGAATGACTTGTTCTCCTTTTTCGTTTAAAATTTTGTTGCCCTTGGTATAAAATGACATTCTATATATTTTAAACAATATTTTTAAGTTTATTAAAAATGAAATTGGCAATGGCTATTTAAAGGAATAAAATAATGTCGTCAAGCGATATTTTATTACTCCAGGACCATGAAACCGAATACCAGTTGATTGGAAAAGGAGGGTTTGGGCGTGTTTTCAAGGTGTTTAACAATCTTGATAATCAGTATTACGCCATCAAACAGATCAAGGTGACAGAAAACAATATAGCAAATGCGTTAAAGGAAATCCGTATTTTAGCATCAGTATCCCACCCGCACATTATAAGGTATTGCCATTCCTGGATCAGCTCTACTCCGTACCATGAGGATCTGTCTGATGATGAAGAAGATACAGAAGAGGAAGACCGGATGGTCATCCACAAGGGGCAGTGTTATTTTTTCAATATCCAGATGGAATATTGTTTTTCCACATTAAAAAAATATTTATTGGAAAGAAATTTGATTGATTTTCCAATGTGTTCCCATATTGTTTACCAGATTACAGAAGGGCTTTATTTTCTGCATATGAATTCCATTATTCATAGGGACCTAAAACCCGATAATGTCTTGATTTCATCTTTTCAACCACTCTGTGTAAAGATTACAGATTTCGGTCTTGCTAAAAAAATCTTGATGGTAGATGATTCCTGTGATGCTTCTTCCTATGCTGGGAGTTTCCTTTATTCTGCCCCCGAACAGATGAACAACAAGGTATATTCTTATGCTTCGGATGTCTATAGTTTGGGGGTCCTTATCTATGAACTCCAGCACCTTTATCGTACTGATATGGAGAGGGTGATTTCTATCCAAAAGTTGAGGCAGGCCCGATGTGTTGAATGTTTGTATTTTAAAAATTTGATAATGGAAATGACAGAAACCGATCCATTAAAACGCCCCTCTGTATCAATGATCCGGAATCAATTCTTTATTAATATAAAGGACCCAATTGTCATGTGCAGGGATATTGTGTGGGAACTCATCAGTGTTGTTCTGGAGAGATATGTTGAAGGATGTCTGCCACAGAATTAAGGATGTCTTCGTCATTCCTGTTAAAAATATCGTTAAGGAGGGTTACAGGCAAACTGAAAATAATCACATTTTCTTTTCTTTGTTTCCATGTTTCCCTACAAAAGGGGCATGTGTGCAATTTGTCAAAACATGTCTGGCAAACAAGGGTTGAATGCTTACATATGACCTTGTTCTTTTTTACAAATCCCAATGCGGATTGTTTCTCATAACATATCAAACATTCTTTTTTTCGCCGATTTATGTGTTCTGGCGTGTGGCGCAATTTCCACCGATAACGAGCAATTGATTTATAATGGGGGGTCCAATCCTGATTTTCTATAAATTCAAATGCTTCATCACGATCTGTTATTTTAATATACATTTTGTAAAGAAGAAATTGTTTATTTCTATTTATTTATTTTTTCAAAATTATATTTACACATTGGAAATTTGTTTTTACAATAAATAAATATGGAAGGTGGCACGACTTTTAATGTAGGGCTCAATAAACAGTTTGTTCCTTTTTGGAATGGGTTGATACACCTTATCGGAAAAATAAAGAATGATGTCATAACAATGCGGTATGATTGGTATGATATTATTAATGAATGTGAATCTTTTGAAAAGGACTATTTGAATACACATGGGTTTTGTGAGTCCTGTGTCTTTTACGAGATGCCTTCTTTTTTAAAGGGTGTCATGGCACAGGCCGATGCTGCTGGTATGACAGATTGTAAAGAGATTGCCAAGGACAATGACATTATCTATACTTTTTGTAGGGAACGACAACAAACCAGACGGCGATTAAGGTTGATTATTTTTGTGTTGATATTGATGATTTTAATTTTCCTTTTCTGGAACCAGATAAAATTGTATCTCATCCCCAAGATAAAATTATACTATCAAAAGATTATGAATCGTCCTAAAAATTGAAATCTCAGTCCAAACCGATGCTGATATACGACTCTCATACTGACATTTTGAATTTTTTACCCCACAGATAAATGGACTGCCCTATTTGTGCCGAAACCTTTAACCGCAAGAATCGCAAGATTATCGAGTGTCATTATTGTTTTTTCAGGGTCTGCCACGAGTGTGTGGGGAGGTTTCTGTTGGAAAAGAACGATCCGGAATGCATGAATTGCCATAAAAGATGGGATTATGCTTTCCTTTCTTCACAAATGACCAAGGTTTTTTTGAAAAAACACAAGGAGCACACCAAATCCGTTCTGATGCGAGAAATCGAGAATGGACTGGGGAATTATCAGGAGATTGCTGTTGTTGCCAACCAGAAGGAAGATGTGTTGAAACGCCGAAAAAAAGTCAATAACCTTCTGGATAAGTTGAAGGATGAAGAGTACAATCATTGCAAGGTTAATGTAGCTTTTCAAGGTCGTGTCTATAACCTTTATCACAGGATAAACAAGGACGATACCCCCAAAACTCGTTATGGGTCATTGCTTATCAAGTATGTGGAGACACTTGTGAACCCACCGCCCACAGATCACGACTTGGAGATGGCCAATAAGGAGATTGAAAAATTAACCATACAGACAAATCATTTTCGGTTTGTTTATAGCTGTTCGGTCCTTGATTGTAATGTGTTTTATACCGACAAGATGTTGGCCTCAATGTCGATTGAAATATTCCCACAATTGACAGAAGAAGAAAAAAACGCAACCCTCGAAAAAATTAAGAAACTAAGGATGACAATAGAGAATTTGGAAAAGAAAAATATACAATTATACGAAAGATACATTATCAACCCAAAAGGATTGGTTGCCGAGTTTAATCATCTATCTGGACAACTCCGGAATACCTACCAAGAATTTTGGAAAAACTACTTTAGCTTGAAGCCACCAACACCCCAAGATTTTCAGTGTATCCAAGAAGATAAACATAAATATTCGATTCTGGTCGATGAGCATAAGAACAAGATGCTCCAGAGTATCTGGGATCAAGAAGATGTTCATCATCGTTTAAATTCAAATCGAAAATATCTTTATAATCTGGATGATAATCATTTGTATCGTGTTGATGGAGAGGCAAGCGAGGAAGAGATAAAGAATATATCGCTTATTCTGGAGGAGGAAGAGATGAAATGGAAACGACTTGTTGATGATCACTACAAGAATTCTGACATCTTATGGCCTTTGTATGATAAGCTTACTGCTGAATTTCATGATATAAATAAAAAATATCGCAACCTTTGCAGGAAGAAGACAACTTCTGGAAATTATATTGTGAATTGCCCGACTGAAGATTGTATTGGTAAATTGGGGAATGAGGGTCAATGTGGGTTGTGTAAGCATCAGTTTTGTATTGATTGTATGAAGGAAAAGTCTTCTGGACACGAGTGCAAAAAAGAGGATGTAGATACTGTGAATGAATTGCGCAAAAACACGCGCCCCTGCCCAACATGTAATATTCCAATCTATAAAATCGAGGGGTGCGACCAGATGTGGTGTGTAAAGTGTCATACGACATTTTCTTGGAAAACTGGGGCAATCTCACAAGGTGTCATCCATAACCCTCATTTCTACCACCAGCGCCAGCAGGCAGTACGCACACCCGGTGATATTCCTTGTGGTGGTTTGCCAAATGAGGTTGAGATTGTGAATGCCATCGTCAACCAACAATGTTTTCACATGTACGATATTTGGGATTATTGTGATAGGATTTCTGAATACAGGATGCCATTTGTCTATCAAAAATTCCACAATGTGCGCCCATCCAAATACCGTCGTTATAGTATTGCCTATATGAGAGGAAAAATGAACAAGAAGCGGTTGGGTGTTTTGTTATTCCAGAATTATTTCGATGAGATAAGGTATAGTGCTTACTATGGCATCCTGGAGACATTTGTTGATAATATGGCAGAATACATGCGCCAATTTGTTGGGGGGATAAACACTGAAAAGGAGTGTGTGGAATTGTTGAATTTGTTGGAACAAGATGTGAGGAAAATGAACAAGATTTACAATATGAAGGAGAGGATTGATTTGTCCTTTCTTGAAAATTAATGATAAAAAATAATGAAAAGTTATTATTTACTCTGTAAATAATAAATGAACCAACAACAAACCACCCAGAATTTTTTTAAAACTTTAAAATGCGAACCATACAAAACAACACAAACTCAAGAAAAATGCCTGGAAAAGTTTCTGGGTAAAAATTATCGAAAGAATTGGCGTCTTTGTTTCACACGAGGAGATGGGTACTGTTTGTTTAATTGTTTGACGGATTTTAAAAATAAACCAATGTATGGAAATAATCAGGAAGGAGTTAATAAACTAAAAAAGGATGTTGATGAGGCATTTGATAATTTTGTAAAAAACCCTGATAATACCCAATCTAAAAATGTGTCATTGCCCATATTACAACAGAAAAGGAATGAAATCCAGCCAGGTGTCAATGATGTTGAATATGTGTGGGCCCATCTGTTTCCATATGCCCCATTCAACACAAATTACATCCTTATTACGAGTTTAACATTCGACACCACGGCAAGGTGTGAAGCAGAAATGAATTATGAAACATTCAACCCCAATTTTCCGACAATCATCTTCTTTACTCCAAGGGGTCATTTTTCTCGATTGGAATGTAATAATGTCATTGTCAAGGTGAATTTTGTGCTGAGTGTGCTGAATAATGTTTATAATATTTCAAAATTTGATACTGACAGAGACAGAATGATTACTACTGAAAACGAAAGATTAAAACTTTTTAATAATAAAATGGAACAGCCACAGCAACCAAAGACGCCACCACAGCAACCAAAGACGCCACCACAGCAACCAAAGACACCACAGCAACCAAAAACACCACAGCAACCAAAGACGCCACAGCAACCAAAGACGCCACAGCAACCAAAGACGCCACAGCAACCGAAGACACCACCACAACAACCATCACCAATATTGACACCAATTCAATTGAACCAAAAACAAGTCCCAGTTGATAAATATTTAAAATCTCTTTTGAATGTATCTAATGGATTCATCACTGGGATTGAAAAGGGCAGCCAAGTCATGGATATTCATAACAAAACGGAAGCTGAACGATTGTTGTCGTTTTTTAATAACGAGTTTTCTGTTCATGAAAAGAACTTGCCCTCTTCTGTAAAAAACGAACTTAGTTCTCTATATGAAAAAAATTTGACACTTGTTGTTCTTCTAAACAGAATTGAAGAATTAAAAATCCAACAAAAACTAACAAAACAACAAGAAGAAAAACGAGCCATTCTAGAAAAAATAAAAAAATTGCAACAGTTTATACCTCAAGTATATGTTGATGATTCAATACCAAGTTCATCCGCATCCTCAAAAAAAGAAGGATGGTTTTCAAAATTTTTTGGGCCTAAAAAACAACAGAAACCAGCTGGACAACAAAAACAAGCTGGACAACAACCATCAGCTGGACAACAGAAACAACAACCATCAGTTGGACAACAGAAACCAGCTGGACAACAAAAACAAGCTGGACAACAACCATCAGCTGGACAACAGAAACAGCAACCATCAGCTGGACAACAGAAACCACAATCACCACCAGTTGGACAACCACCAAAACTGCTACCACTACGATTAAAGAAAAAAGTAAGCATGTTGACACAAACATTAAACGCCGCACAACTACAGAAACAGATTGAAAATTTAACTAACAAAATTAAACAACAACAGCAAAAATTAAAACAAACTGTCAATCAACAGGACAAATCAAATATAAATCAAGAGATCCAAAAACTAAAAAAACAATTAAACCAGAAAACTCAAAAACGCAAACAAAATTTGGATAAAGCACTTCAAGAAGCACAAAAAGCAACCGCAGAGGAGAAGAAAAAACAACCCTTGATGATCCAGGGGCAAAAGGAACAACAATTCTTTGATGCTCGTTCAACACAACAAAATAAACAACAGAAAAAACAACCCTTGATGATCCAGGGGCAAAAAGAACAACAATTCTTTGATGCTCGTTCAACCCAACAAGAATAAGTTATTTAAGAACAAAAATTTTGATTTACAATTAAATCAAAATGAAGAAAAGAATTTTTATATTTATTACCGGCCAGTATAGAAAATTTTGGAATTCGTGGAACAACCTAGTGGAAAAAATCATGAAACCAAATCAGGAAGAATATGATATTTATGTTTGTTTGGGCATGGATAAAATATGGCGATCAACTGGACACGTATGGTGTGATATGGATCGTGAAATATTCCAGACCCATTTACGGAATGAATGGATCTTATTGGGGTATCCTATTGAAAACCTGATTCTCGAATGGATCGATCATAGTGATCCTTATTTTCACAATGCCATTTCTTCCCTCAAAAAATATCTGGATAATGGCAAACTTGATATATATTGGTATAATTATTTGATTCATAGATCCGGATCGTGTATTGAATATGTTCAAATTTTAAGAATGTATGATCTTGTATGTTCTCAATACAAGATTCGTGATGATGATTTGATGATGCGCACACGTGCCGATATTTTATTGCGACATTCTTTTGATTTCCATTTTCTTCCAGATAAATTATTACCCACGAAAGTTATTTTTCAAAATCTGTTGCCAACATGTTCTCATTTCGATCATTTTGAAGAACAGGATGACAGAGAATCTTCAATTTTGCCGCAAGAGTTCATCAAGGATCGTTGGATTATTACATTACGAAAAAATCTGGTGTACATTATGCCGTTAAAAGCTGGGTCTTTTTTATCAAAGATTGTAAAGAACTATGGTGATTGGGACACCCCAGAAACAAACAACTACTGGTTCAACGCAGAATCACAATTCAGGGGGTGTTTCCGGAACAATCAATTCACTCTCTGGGAATACAGCCAGATTAAAGACGAATGCTATGGGGAATTCGAAACCCAAGAAAATGATTTTCCTATTTATGCGATTTATCGTTGAAAAACGATTTTTTAACGTACGGATTTTCGTCGCCCTGGTAGGAAAGAATAAAATTGTTCCAGTCCATTTCCATTTGTGTTGGTGGGAATGACTTGTCCCATATCGATGCCAATCCAAGATCCAACACCCTTTTATGGATTAATTTTTCGTGATAAGGATATTTATCTTTCATATACAACGTCGTCCTTCCAATCATCCCTTTAAATCTGTCTGGTGGGATAAAAAGGTGGCTGGATGTCAATTTCCCACTGAGTTCGCACGAACAATTGGACATTCTACAGGGTGGAACAATTTTCACCTTTGAATTGGGGTTATGTAATTCATCATACCCAATCCCATTTGTATAAGGGTAATTTGATCTGGCATGATTCAACCGATCAGGGAGGAGGATAAGGTTGTGGAGGTCATTGTGTTCTGGGATCAAACTTTTTGGAACCACGTGCTCGCACGTCCATATGATGTTTTGGCACGGAAAATCATTTCGAGGAAACCAGGATTGTTTTATAATTTTTCTGGAAGAATAAAATATTTGTGTATTGGATAGATAGAGAAGAAAAATCCCCATATATCTCATTTATTAATTAACAATTCTTTATATAATTGTTAATTTTTATTTAATTTTACAAGAAATTTAAAAATTATTATTTTTTTTTCAAGTTTGTTTATTGTAAAGTTTGTATTTGACAATTTCAAAGATATGGTCATCAATATCATTATCTGTGCTTTTCACCATCTTTTCCAGCAGATCAAGCAACAACTTCTTTGTCTTGTCGTCATTGAGGTTCTTATAAACAAGTTTCAATGCGATATTGTAAAAAATCTGGCAACCGGCCATTCCTTTCCTACTATTAAACAAGATTTTTTATTCTAGACAAAAATATCAGAACCCATTAATTCTCCTGTGCAGAGCACAATTGACGATGCGTAATTGATGTTTTTTTCACGCAAATACTCGTTATAATTAAGATCGGTTGCCTTGTGGAAACCATTTTCTTTAAAATATTTCACCAGATTTTTAGCACCTTTTTTTGTAACAATATAGGCAAGGGAGCACGGGTTCTCATTGTCTTTGAGTTCGCATATAGCATTGGATACTTGTTTCTTACAGTGGTTCAGGTCCTCTTTCCCAATCTCAAGATCTAATGGCCAAAAATAAGCATAATACGCTATTTTATGTTTGCCAATATTGACAATTTCAGCATCGTCTGGAATCGATTTGAGGACCCGAGAAAGATAAAAATTGAAATTGTTTTTCAGAATAACGTCATCCTGTAAAACCAGAATATAATTATAATTTTTCCTAATCATTTCTTTCAGTATGTAAAAGTGGCTCAATTGGTTTCCAATAAGGTATCTGCGGTTATCTTTATTTTTGAAATCACTGTTCGCAAACATCATTTCTTCTTCTTCACTCAACACCAAATGGTCTCCATCGATCGCCACAAAACGCTCAACCAAATCCATGTTTATTTTTTCATTCTGGCATTGTTTAAGGAAATGGGCTTTTCTATCAGGCCTTCTATCGAGATTAATATAGTAAATTTTATCCAGTTGTGCGCTTTTGTCTTTGAAAAAATCGTTAAAAATGATGTAAAGGGACAATAAAAGAAAAAGGATAATTATCGCCAAAAGAAAAAATGATGTCATTATGTATTTATTTTACCAGAGCAAAATAAATAAAATTAATTAATTATTCTTATTTACATGTACATTTGTTCATATCTCCTGTCTTCTTTTTTGAAATCCTTAAGCAATACATCCACCAATTGTGTTGTTAAATGGACTGGGTATTCTAGTTTCTTGCCACAATAAAAACTCGATTCTAGTTTATTATCGTGCATCACCAAGAAACTGATCTTGTGAATAATGTCCTTGACAGCGCGCTCTAGTGTGCGGATTCCCTTTTCACTATCTGGTATCACCTTTTGTATAATGTAAAGCGCAATATTCTCATCAACGATAATGTCCTTCTTTTCTAATTTGAGTGCGTCCAAGAAACGAGGAAATAAGAAATCCACCATAATCCTGATTTTTTCCTGTAGTGTGTAGCCTTCAATATAAACAGTGAAAATACGATCCTGTAATGCCTTGTCTTCGGGTAATTCATTCATGCTGTAGATGAACCACATGGAAGACAAATCAATGATAATGTCATTAAGATAATTATCCCTATACTCGCCATTCTGGCTGAAATCGGTAATGTGGAGGAGGTAAGAAACAATGTCGTTATTGTGGGAAATCTTTTCATACTCGTCCAAAAAAAGTATCCCATTCTTGTATTTCATTCTCATCAGGCAACGGGCAATTTCTCCAGGTTGAGACCCAACATAGGTGTAGTCGAACCCTTTCAAGGACTCGGTGTTGTGCACACCCCCAAAGGATATCTGCTGGAAAGGAAAATCAAGGATCTTGGCTAGGCATCTGGCGATTGTTGTCTTACCAACCCCGGGTGGGCCAACAAGCCCCATACAACACCCCCTCATCTCAGGGAAAAGGAGTTTATTGTGCAGGAATAACAAGATCTGTTCCTTGACCTTGTTCATGCCAAACAATTCCTCATCCAAGGTTTTCTTCATATCCTGTAGAAGCTTTGTCAGGTTATGGGTCTTTAAATGTGGGTATTCTTTTATACGATCATAAGGAAGATCAATCGCATACTTGATCCATTTCTTCAGTTTGTAATATTCGTCGTCATGTTCCAGTTTTTCCTTTAATTCCATAAATTTGTAAAAGATAATCTCCTTGTTTTCAGCATTCGTTTCAAGTTTGAGAATGTCATACTGGAGGTCCAGAATGGACGAACTCTTTTTCTCACATTTTTCATAGTGTTTGATTTGTTCTTTATTGAGGATATATTGTTTGTATTCGTGTAGGTAGTCCTTATAGATCTTGTAGAGTGTCCTCCTCAATTCCATCCGTTCTTCCGAATTCAGCATCGAATTTTCAAAAATGTAATAAAGTTCAAAAACTTCTGCCTTGTGCTTTAATCTCATGGGGCTCTCGATGATGTCTTCAAGATTGATGGTTTTTTTCTGGATATACTCGATAATTTTTTGTGTCTTTTTCTTTAATTTTTTATTGTTTTCGATGGTTTCAGGGATCTCAAATTCATCGTCAAGTTGTTCTTCTTCCGACAACGTTTCTTCTGATACTTCTTCATCATCAGATGAATCTTCCTGGATTGCCTCCTTTTTCGATTTTGCCAGTTTAAAGATCAAGAATGGCTTGCGCTTCGGTTTCTTTGAGGAATTCTCTTGGTGTGTGGTTTCCTCCCGATTTTCGGTTTCTTGTTTCAGCTTTTTGTCTTTGGATCTGGTGGTGATTGGCATTCACAACTTGGGATTTTTTTATTTATTCACCAAGAATTTCAAAAATCATTTTTTTATACGCAACAAGACAAACTTGTAATCTTCTTCGCCAATTTGTGGGTTTACAACAAGATTATTCTCGTCGATAAAGGATAAACCACAGACAAGACCCTCTTTTTTTATCTTTCTAAAAATATCAACATGATCCTTATACTTGACAACATTGAACCAATCTTTGGGTTTTTTAATAATGTTTAGGTTATCCAATACGATTTTATCAGTGCTATACTCCTTGATTTCCATTTCCACAATTGATTTGTTTTCATTTATTGTCCCAATAACATGGGTCTCTTTGGCGTCAATGACAACATCCATTACTCTCCATTTTCCTATAAATGAGAAAGAGCATGTTCCAACTGGAAAAAATATTAATAAAAATTTCCATTTCATCCTTGATAATTTATCATCCATCTCTTTAAACCAATTTAAAGAATTAATGCCTATTTAAAAAGAAAGAATGAAATGGAAATATTTATACGTGTCGTTGGTTCCGTTTGTGGAGAATTTTGTGAAGGAAAAGAGCCAGCTGTACAATATCGATTTATCTCATAATTTACACCATAGCCAGCAAGTGAAGGAACTTGGGTTTTTTATAGCAGAAAAGGATTACCACCTAAACAACAGGCAGAATGAGATTTTGTATTTAGCGTGTATGCTTCACGATATGTGCGATCCAAAATACACGCCACAAGTCCAGGCAATCCTGGATGTTTCTAATTTCTTGGTTAAAAAATGTTGTGTTTCGATGCTGACCCACGATGCCGTTATGGAAATCATAACATCCATGAGTTATAACCAGGTTGTCAAGCCCGATGGAACTGTCCAATACCCATACTGGCTGGCAACTGAGAAAAGTGGTTGGGGCAAGGTGTACCATATTGTAAGGGAATCCGATCTTTTAACGTCTTATGATTTGAAACGGATGGTCCATTACAAGTGTGAAAAACTCCAATTCGCTTATTCGAGTGATATTCTACAAGATGTCTTGGATACTGTTGATGTGCGTATGAGCAAGTTAATTGAGAAAAATCTGTTTATTTCGCCCACCGCAAAAAGGATCGCTTCCAAATGGCACCACGAATTGTGCCACGAGATCCTTCCCAATCTTACCCAGGATGACATTTACCCTATCCTCAATCAACCAGAAGAACCGGTGAAGGATTTTAGGCAACGGATCCTGGATAGTGTGTTGTAATTTCTTTTCTTTTTTTAATATAAATGTCGTCTTCGGTTTGCGTCTTTACGTGTGCCACACATTCCAATAAAAATCTTGAGAATTTTAAAAATAGTTTCAATCTGTATAAAGGATGGGATGTCCGTGTGCTGGGATTAGGGTCCGAATGGGAATCGTTCCGGACAAAAATGACATTTTACAGAAAAGGTTTAAAAGATGTGGATGAAGACCAGATTGTCGTGTGTTTGGACGCCTATGATGTGTTGTGTATCAAAGACAGCACTGATTTCATCGATCTATTTTTATCGTATAAAATCCCGATTATGATTGGTTGTGAAATTACATCTTGTTTTACGATTTATAATAAATATTTACAAATTGGTTGTTGCCCAAATATTGAAAAATGGAAACGTTTTCACAATTTACAGGACAAAATTTATGTCAATAGTGGGTGTATTATAGGATACGCTGGTGAAATTTTTAAAATGTTTGATTGGATACTTAAATATAACGATTTTGTGATACAAGACGACCAGATTGGAGTTGGGTTCTATATGAACGAGTTCCCTCACAAGGTGAAATTGGATATCAAGAATGACTTTGTATTCAATGATACTTTAGGGAATTCGATCAAACTGAGACAAGAGGAAGAAAAACTAGAACTTGATATACCCAAAAAACCTTATTTCATTCATTTTCCAGGCGAAAAAAGAATGCACACGCCCACCAACTACGACAAGATTTCGTCTTTTATGTTGGATGTTGATATTGATGTAGAAAGAAGAAAAAATATCAGGGTCAAAAAGTATTTTATATATGTATTGATTGTAATAATAATTCTATGCTGTTTCTTTTTCCTGATGTATCGCAAAAAATGATTTTGTTTTCAGACAAAAACAATTTATAAATAAAACAAGATACTAACAAAACTTTTACATTTGAATAACAGGACATGCCAAATACAGATCATCTCCAACAAGTTCCAGATTTTTTCTCTTCGAAAGAAGAAGGCAAATCTGTCGTGCGAATCAATACCAATTCAAGATACAGGTTCTTCAAGCAAACTCATTTCACAGCGGGGGATTACGAACAGTTTTTAGAATACTGGGATAGGTCTCCGCACACAAGATCGATTGAGGACACACTCCATACTCCGTGTTCTCAACTGGAAACGCCATTCTATAAAAATTTGGGCTGTCATGACGTGATCCATACTTTTGAGTATATTTTTCACAAGTATAAAAAGGGTATTTTTTTCAAGATTATCAATAATGAATTGAGTGTCTTTTTGCCATTCAGTAAAATAGAATACACAAACGAATGGCAGGATAAGATATGTGCTGATCCTGAAAAACACAAAACTATTTATAATCTTTTGGAAAAATCGTGTATTCAATCGGGGCATGCGTTCGATCCCAATCGTATCCATTATCTAAAGGATCATTGGTACGCCAATAATGGATTATTGCGCTACGAATACCCAATTTCAGAGAATGATTCTGGTGTTTCTACCCTTCGTGATATGTTGATGACATTGTGCGGAGAAAGACGTGTTCCCGATGGGGAATATTTTATCAACAAACGGGATTTTCCAATCCTGAAAAAAAACAAGACAGAAGCTTATGAGTGTATTTATGGGGACAACACGCCATTGGTTTCTCATTCTTACGAAAAATATTGTCCTATCTTGAGCATGACCACAACCGAAGATCATGCGGATATTCCCATCCCAACTTGGGATGATTGGGCTCGTGTCATGTACCCAGAAAAAAAAATTTTTGGAAAGGACTTTTTAGAATATCCAGATCCATATGTGCCTTGCTTCAGGGAAAAGATTGACACCGCCATATTCAGGGGGTCTTCGACAGGGTTGGGGACAACAACCCAAGACAATCCCAGATTGTATTTTACTGATTTATCAAAACAGAATCGGCGTGATACTGATGGTGTTCTTTTCTTGGATTGTGCCATCACAAAATGGAACTGTCGCCCAAGGAAGCTTGGTGGGCCGTACTATGACACCATTTCAAAAGATATTATGAATAAATTAGGAACTGGCGCCTTTATGTCGCTGAAGGAACAGGCACAATACAAGTTTATTCTTCACCTTCCAGGGCATTCGGAAGCGTACCGATTGTCAATGGAGTTGGGTATGGGGAGTGTTATCCTCCTTTACCCGTGTCGCTACAGATTATGGTATTCCTCACTTCTTAATCCTTATGAACATTATGTTCCGATTGATCCATCTGTGCCCGATGATATTTTCCACAAGATCCAGTGGTGCAAACAGCACCCAGAAGAGTGTGAGAAAATTGCGATGAATGCGAGAAAATTTTATCTTGAAAAACTCTCTAAAGATTCGATTCTCGATTACTTGGCGGGGTTGCTACAATCACTACAGAATGTGGTTGGTTTGATCCATTTCCCCAAAAAAAACATGTTTGATTTCCAGTTTGATATTGAGAAGGAATCATTGGATATTGAAAAAAAGATTGTTCATAACCAGCGTTTGTTCCCATTTGATAATTTTTCTTATAATGAAACACTGGATCTTTCTCATTTGCACCCACGATCTTTCCAGGTGTTTCTTCACAGGATGGACCCAGATCGGATCATTCGTATGATTGAGGAGACACCACTATGGAAACAGAGCAAAAATGTCATTATCAAAAAAATCACCATTGCGAAGAGGGTTCTCTGTGTAAAGACACCCCTCCTTCTCAATGAGAAGAATGTCCATCACGAATGTTTTATTGGGCAGGTTGGCATGAATAAACTTGCGAATGTATGCCCTATGGTGTTGTTCCAGTATGGAAGGTGGGGAAACAGCATCATTACTGATTTTATAGAAGGAGAGACACTCGAACAATTCATCTACCAGCAGAAATCAGAAAATGTTTGCCGAATCTTGAAATTGGTATTAAGCCAGATAAGCATCCTTCTCCATTATATACAAGGAGAAATAGGATTTATCCATTATGATCTTTACCCATGGAATATCATTATTCATAAAAATACAGAAAAAACCCATTTTAGTTTTCCTGTCCGTAATACAACAATCGATTTCGAACCCCCTTTCTACCCTGTCCTGATTGATTTTGGGAAAAGCCATATGGTCTATAAGAATATTCATTTTGCCAATATTTCCCCATTCCATATCCACCTCCACCAGGACATTCTTTCTATTTTGATTTCCACGGTTTTTATCGTGGTCCAAAACCATAAAATACCATCAAAAAATATCCAAGAACTCGTTCATCTCATCAATTATATAGGGCAAACCAGGTTCACACAATACAAGCGTTTTGATAACATCACACAGATCAAGAATTTCTTGAAACTAAAAAAGAAGTACTCAAATATGCTCCTGGATGATAAGACAGAATTCAAGAACATGGATCCTATCTGTTTGTTTGAATATATCAATTTTCCAAATGTGTTTCATTGCCATAAAAAGACATCAGGGCTTGCGTTGTCATTAGAAATCTATTATTCTAGATTTATGATTATCCACGAACTTTCCAATGCCTTTTCTTCTCAAAAAATCAACTTGTTTGATATTTTTGAAAGGGACCACCAGATCCAGAAAAATCCCATCAACGCATTTTTTCATACCTATATTGATTACCATCTGGTTTCCATCATGTTTCCCCATAAAATAAACCACGCATTTTATATTAATAAACTTGTCCAATATGGAAAAAAAGAATGGAAAATCAAGGAAAAGGAGTTTTTAGCGACACCATCCAATCTCCCCCGATTCTTCTCTCACCCTGATATTCGTTCAATGGAAGGGGTGCGGTCGATCAATCATTATTACGAACGACACAAGGTCTTTTCCATTGTTTCTCACGCAATCTGCTATAACCCACAGCTTGCTTTCATGTCAAATAAAGTAAAAACTTTTTCACATTATTTACAGCCAATCCTAATGGCAAACAAACACGCATCCATCGCCAATCATCTTTCCCTTTATAAGGAAAGTATTGGATAAATTTATTTGCACCAGATCATGCCCCAGTGCACTTTCGGGGTCATTTTTATCATTTGATTCTTAACATTATTCGCAGAAGTGTAGCAGGATGGTCGGTAGGTGTATTCGTCTTCGTGTTGTATATGAAAACCCGTAAACCCAATGTCGCACAGGTGATCCAGGCACTGGAATGTTATATCATTGACTTCTGACGCCCATTCGAAACACAGATTATCCACCTTTTGTGAGAGGGTCTTGATACAACTATATTCTCCACCTTCTACATCTATCTTGATGAGTTCTGGCAAACCATATAATTCAATCAGTTTGTCCAGGGTCGTTGTTTTGCACGTGATCTCTCTGTATCCTGTGTCGCAAAACCTGGAAGTTCCTGAAACAAGCCAATCCTTATTGATGGTTGACAGGACACCCACGATCGATTCATAAAATGTAATGTCTTTTTCATCATTATCACATACCGCATAATTCAAACATTCAATGTTTTTATTTTTTGTGTTTTTTTTTAAATCACTATAGATGTTAGGAGAAGCTTCTACCGCAATAATCCTATCGGTTGTGTCGATGTTTGCCATGGACCATCTTCCTATATTCGCACCAATATCCAGATACATAAAAAAATTTTTATGTATTACTACTTTTTGTTTAGATTAATTATGTTCTTCCTTTTCTGGAAACCAAGCTGTGGGTATCTGAATTGGTTTTTTAAGTAAAAATTCTTGTCCATTATCAAGGTGTAGGCCCCCCATATTATAACAATTAAAAGAATCATAAAAGTTATCCACGAACAAACATGAAAGATGGTTTGTGATGCTGACGATTCGTGTTTTTTTGGTTTTCGTTTAATGGGTTCGTGTTCTTGTGGTCTTTGATCTTCTGGCATTGTGGCGCTGAATTTCTTTTCAATTTTTGTTTGGTTCTCACACATGCTTTTTAATACTTGTTTTTTCTGGATATCAATCCCAGCATAATTATAGTAATCTTCAATTGACCTCTCTTTTCCCAGACCATATTTGTCCATGAGGTTGAGCTGTCGTGGGGTTAATTTTGATTTGTCAGTGTCCAATCCAAGGATATACCTTGCTTTTTGAGAAGCGCTGTCCGAATCGATATGCTGGTTTTCCCAGAATTTGGGCTCGGATTCTCTGGTGTACAGATGGTAGATTGTGTTCCTATTGGGTGTGAAAATGTCCCATCCGTTTGTGTAGAAACGCGCACTCAACAATAACTCTTCCCCAATAAAAAGGAAATCCAGTTCTGGATCAAAAGGGATCTCCTTGATGAATTTCCCTTCGCAAAAGAACATCCCCGCAGCAATATAAGCGTTAGGACGTGGTAAATCGTCTGGTTGGACCCACCCAGCACCTTCAAGAGAAATAAGGTTGGTGTCTGTGAACCATGCCTTGCAGATTGTAGAGATGGGAGATTTGGGGTCAGGCATTGGTTGGTAATCGGTATAATTAGGAGTATAGTGGCTTAACACAGCTTTGGGGACACCATTTGCTTTAAGGTCCTTGATCATACCAATCAGGATAATATCCCAGTCCTTGACAAACTGACAATGAGAATCAATCTGGAGAAAATACTCTTCCTCATTGTAGAGCGTCGCGCACAGGAAGCGGGCATAAGTGGGACCGCGTGCCTGGTAGTGAGCAAGCCTCAACACCCTAACATTATTCCTGAATTCAGGATGTTCCTTTAGGCCCTCCTCGATACAATCTACATCTTTTACATCATTCTGTTGGCATATACCCACAAACACATTCAACGGATGACGCGCATTTGTATAGAGGGATGTTAGTGTGGTAGGACAAACTTTGTCGCGATATGACCCTATTGAAACAAATATCGTATCTTTCATTTCTTAACTATATGAAATTTTATTATTATCAATATTTTGTTTTTTTCATAGAAAACAAAATAGATCAATTCTCATCATCTTCAATGACATTCAAATTGGCAAATTCTCCATAAACTTCCTTAACTTTGGCATTATAGGATCGTGCCGCATCTTTTTCATTTTCAAAAACACCAATATAATGTTTTTGCCCGTCTTTACTAAATTTCGCCTCCCATTTATTGAGTTTTGTTAAGTAAGTGACACCAAAATATTGGCTTGATGAATCTTTCTGTTTTTTCTTTTGATGTGCATTGATTGCTCTTGAAACAATTGCCAAGTTCTCTCGCCGATTATCCAATGTATTGTTGTTGATGTGGTGGATGACTTTTGTCTTGTCCTCACATTCAAGGATTATCTTGTGCATTTTTATTCGATTACCATTTAAGGCGTAACCGTAGTTATCAATATACCAACTTTGTCTGCTGAAATCGTGCCAGTCTTCATCAGACACAAGGATCTTCCGTTCATCACACGCCACAACATACGCAATCCCATCTTCATTACGTTCTATTTCCTTTAACCGGTGTAATTTTTGTTCGATAATCAATGATAATTTAATTAAGAAATTTATGTTATTTACCTTTATAATGGCTTCTTCCAACGTTGCAAAACAATACGAATGTGAGACTCCTCGAAATGTTTTGCGCACTATAAAAATATCTTTTCCGCTTCGATTATCAAGTGTAATATGTTTCGGAAGAATACGTTCTTTTTTTTCGGGAAATTTGTATTTCATTGCCTCTTCATACGAAATCAACTTGTTATTGTTTGCATGTTTTCCAAACAATTGGTAAGTATAAATGTCATAAAGCATTGCGGCTTTGTGTTCATCTGGTCCATAATAAAGTCTGTTATCAGCATACTGGGAAGAATAACTAAATTTATTCTTGGAAACACCTTTGTATTTGGAAGTCGCATTTTGTTTCCTTTTACAACGGTTATGATTGTTTTCCGAATTAGTGACCTCTCGCAAGTTTGATAATCGGTTGTCCAGTTTATCTTCGTTGATGTGATCAATCACATATCCTTCTCTTGGTTTTTGGAATACAAAGTGATGCATCTTGAATTTCTTACCCTTTATGTTCGAATTTGCATATAGTCCTCTACATAACGACCATTTATGCGCATTCACCCGTTCAAAATCTTTTTCATCCACCAGCGCAAACTCCACAATGATGCCCTCCTTATTGCGCAATGGAATGCGGTAGGGGCTGTTTTCATACTTGTTTTTGATCTGTTCGTCAATGAATCGTTCATCAACGGACATTTTTTTATTTCCTATTTTTTACTTCTCAAATCAATTTTTTATGACAAAAAAATCTGTAAACCAACCGAGAATTTACAGATATGCTGGTGAAAACATAGGGCGTGTGATTGAAAAAAATCTATTTATTTTTTGCAGAATTTATTGTCGTGATTTTCTTTTCCATAGAAAGTCAGATAATGATAATAAAGGTTCAATAAATTAGTATGGGTTTCGAGTTGTTGTAATTTCCGCATCTCTTCCTGCACGATTTTTTGCAATAAACGATCCAGATGTTCCACCTGTTTCACCGCCTCTGTCATAAACCTTGTTGAAGATTTTATATATAAGAAAAAAATTTACTTTTTAAATCTTTTTTTTTTAAGAAATAGAATGCCCAGGAATACCTATTATCATGTTCCAATCACAGAAGAAGAATTTAATAAACACCTTTTTTTGGAACCCACCCCTTTGAATTACCTGAATTATTTTACAGAAATGTTAAAAAAGGAGAGGCCCAAAATGCCACTCAATTCTGCGTTTATCGTGTTTGAAAAGGATCCACTTTCCCCCAATAAACTCAGCTGGTCTGTCTTTAATGATCATGGGAATATGGTTGATAATCATAGCATGAAACTGAAGAATAATTTTTATCCAATTTTACAAAAATTTTCATCCCCATTCAAGCAAAAGGATCTGTTGGAATCAACCCAAAAGAATTTCATGACGCTCTCCACCAAACAAGAACCAAGCAGCAGTATTTCAAGCTTTCTCGATAAAGAGATTTCAAGACAGAATACAAAATCCCAGATAAGAACAAGGAGTTCTTTTGAAACATTGGTCCTCTTGGTTTTTGTCGTGTTGAGTTTGTTTTCATACTTGAGACCCCGGGCCAGAAAAATCCAGATCGTTAAAGAACCATCCTTCACTGCTGCCATTACATTTTTTATTGACAAAATCCAGCAAGAAGAAAAAAGAGAAAAATTTAAAAAACTTTTGAATGAATTGAAAACCACAAAAAGACGAAACAGCATGCTCCACGATTTCCAGCGATCCCTTAAAGATCAAACATACTTTTCTTCCTTGTTGATGTTTATTAATGACGCCTTCCACGATAAGGATATAATCGATGGTTTGCGTGCGTTCCTGGCTTCCATCCCTGATCCAAGAACAAGAAACCTATTTAAAGACATGCTGGAAGAGACCGCAGACAGGGTTTTGCCCATACTACAACAAACAAGGAGGGTTTCACAGGCACCGACAATCAAACAGCAACAGATTATAAAACAACAACAAGAAAAACAACAACAGATCTACGGAAAACTTTTTACTTTTTTGAAACAACAAAACAAACAAAACATCATTTCTCCCAATGGGGCTGTATCACCCGTTTTTATCGATAAATTACGAGGGTTTTTAATACGATCCCGATTTGAGGATCCATCCCGTATCATCAATCTTGTTTCCAGACAAGCCCGAAAGATTATTAAAAATGAACCCACCATCCACCCTAAACTATTAACCGACAGATTGTTGAACCTACTATCAACTGTTGATTTTTCTCAAAAGAATATCGTCATTACTCCTTACAAGGAAACACCCAGATTCAGCCCCAAGAGCAAAAAAAGTGCCACCCGTAGAATCCAGCAGGAAGAGCAAATCTGGGAAGGAGAACAATCAACCAAATCTCAAGCACGATATTTTCCTCAAAAAGGACAAAAACAGCAACTTGTCAAAAGGACAGCCAAACGCCAACAAACCGATTTAGGCACTGGTATTATTGATCACAATATACAGAGGATAAATGAGTCCAGAAAATTCAAGGAAATTGTTTCCACACTCCTCACAATCATCCAGACCAGACAGATCAAGAAGGTCTATATGGTGGATGCCCCAAATCTTTTACAAAAACATTTCTCCAACAATTTTAGGGGTCGTGAGAATTTTTCTAGGAACCCAGAATTTGTCTCCATCCTGCGGGATGTCCTTCCAGACCATGACAATGAGAGTATGTTTGTCATTGTTTCCCAGATGAACAGAAACGAATGGAAAGACAATGATCAAGTGCGTTTTGAGCGTGTGGGCCCAGACAAGGACAATATTTTTCTTGTTCGTGTTGGTTGTTATGCGGATGTCCTGGAGAAAGAGTGTTATGAAATCAACAAACTTGGGAATGAGTGTGATGATTTTGTGCGTCTGGATATCATGGCACGTTTGATCGACACGCGATTAAAGGAGGATGACTTTGTTCCCCAATTTTATCTCGTTACAAATGATAAGAATCTTAATTGGACCATCCCCAAGGCAGTCATCAGCAACTATATTCTTTTTACACCTTTACAAATTGATCTAAAGACAAAATGGGCAAAGAAGAAACAAATATTTTCTCGTGTCAAGTGATTTTATGAAATTAAAATTAATTTTAAAATTTATTAATTATAAACCAAAAAATAATGAGCGCTCAATATGGGTCGGTAACTACTTCTTACCCAACACCCCTTATGGTGTCAAACCCAAACATCCAGATCTCGACAACAGGGCTGGCAACAAGCCAATCTTATGATGGCACTTATGTGATTCTTACGATAACTGCTGGGAGTGGCACTATCAGTGTGAATTCGACCCAGTCAGCCGACATACTCATTGTGGGAGGAGGAGGCAAGGGTGGGGACTCACCAGTAAACGTTCAGGGATATCAACCTGGGGGTGGAGGTGGTGGTGGTGGAGGTGCCTACGGGTTTGGTAAGATGACATTCATATCCGGCCAGACATATAGCATCTCGGTTGGAAAAGGATCAGAAGCATCCACAATCAGCGGGTCAGGCGTTTCAGCGACAGCTGGTGCTGGGTCAGCTGGAGCTGTTGCCACCATAAAAACAGGAGGGAATGGTGGGAATTCTGGTGTTGGGAGTTCTACAGGAACAGATATTTCGTTGTCTTGGAGTAGTGTAAAAGGGGCAGGCGCATCTTCAGGCACTTTCAAAAATGGAGCGTATATAGGTTATCCAGGAGGCGGTGGGGGCGGAACATCATCATCAGGACAGAGTGTATCTGCCATCACAAGCGCTGGTTATGGGGGCAATGGGACAACAAACACGTTGTTCGGTGGCACATATGGGGGAGGAGGTTCTGGGGGTCGAGAGTACTATACTTCCAATCCTGCAATTCCGGGAGGATCAGGAGGAGGGGGAGTGGGTGGTGGAAAAAATTCACGTGGCGGTAATGGCACTGCAAATACTGGTGGTGGTGGTGGTGGTGCGGCTGGAGCGTTTGGTCCCAACTCCAATAGCGGAGGGGCTGGAGGTTCGGGTGTCATTAAAATCAGGTTTATCGATATTCCAGGAACCACGATCCCTCCTACAACAACTTTGATGCCCACCACCACTTTGATGCCCACAACCACATTGTTGCCAACCACCACATTGGCTCTCAAGGCAGTAATATCCACGAATGCGACACGCACGGTAAGCGGTTCGAATTATATCTACACATTCACTACATTCACGTCATCAGGGGTATTCAAAATCAGCAACGCCTCGATTTCTGGTGTAAAGTTGCTTGTGATTGGTGGTGGTGGTGGTGGTGGGGGAGGTAAAAAAAAAATTGCAAAGGGTGGGGGGGGTGGAGGCGCAGGTGGATTTTTATTTGTTGAAAATGTTTTGTTGCCAATGAAATCTTACAATATCACGATTGGTAAAGGTGGTAGTGGTGGGGTAGGAAATAACGCAGGTTCTTCGGGGGGGAATACACAGTTTGACACCCTTTACACCGCGTATGGTGGTGGTGGCGGTGGTTATGAAAATGGTGCGAATGGTGCGAATGGTGGTGGCGGTGGTAGTCTTGGACTATCCACCAGAAAAACCACGATTTTAGGTGGGAGTGGTATTTTTGGTCAAGGAAATAAAGGGGGGGCATCCGTCTATAACAAGGGTGCTGGTGGTGGTGGAGGCGCAGGATCCAAAGGCGGCGATGGAGGGTATAATGGAGGCGATGGTGGATCAGGAAAGGTATGTGCCCTAAACGGATTGACATATTGTGGTGGTGGGGGTGGAGGAGCCATAATGAATGCGGGTGGTCCAGGAGGATCTGGGGGTGGAGGTGCCGGAGGTGCTGCGACAAATGGCAAGAATGCCAGCTATTACGGTGGCGGTGGGGGCGGTGGGGGCGCAGAGTGGGGCGACGCCATGGGTGGGAATGGGTTCCAGGGCATCGTTATAATTGCTGTTCCCATATCAAGTGTTAGTTAGGTAATCATTCTTATTGGATTGGTTCTTCAAAATATTTCTTTATAAACTTGGTCTAAAGAAATAAAAATTATATTTTTCATCGCTGCCATATTTCAAAGAAACATTTCATATGGTCGAGTGCACGTTTTGGCGTATTGTGTTTTTTATATATCGTTGGTTTTAATGCTTATAACTACGACATACTTCTCATGAATTCGTCATTCATAAGAGATTACACCTTTACAAATTGATCTAAAGACAAAATGGGCAAAGAAGAAACAAAATGAAAAAAGAAGAGATTCTGGAATCCGACAAGTATCCATTGAAGGATAAAAGGAGTGATGAAGAAAGGCAGAAACAGTTGTTTGATTCTATCCGCAAGAATGTTGAGAAAGGAATGACAAAGGAACAGATTGACAACATGAAGGTGTTGGGTGAAAAATTCCACGAATCATTTGATGTCACAAAGGGGACAGTAAACAATGTCAATGAGATCCAGATGGAAGAGGCACTTGCGTATGTCGTGGAAAGTTTGAAATCGGGCATCCATCCTTCCTATCTTGACGATGATGAAAAGGCGATAATGATGGCTGGATATGGGGAAGAATGGTACAAAATTTGGGGGTACACATCCGACAAACTGGAATGAATGAAAACAAATTTTAAAATTATTTTCTATATGTAAAATGATACAAAACGATATTTTTATATACTTTTCATTAATGTCTTCCCTCTTGTTATTCCCCATAATTGCTTATTTCAGCAAGAAATCATCACTATTGTTGTTTATCGCTCTATTTTTTACAATAACCATCTTTTACATGAAGGATATTGTTGAAAAATACGAGAGGATGGATTTTTTCCCCTGGAACGAAGCCAGACTTGTCAAGAAACGCGACCCTGATTCTACAGTCATTGATTGTGCCTGGTATCTTGACCAGAACAAGAATGATAATATTTTCAAGCTCAGCGACCCCATTGTTTGCCAGGATCAAAACCTTTCTTCTTGAATGAGTTTTACAAAAATAATTTATTCGTTGAACTAATAAATTATTATTCTTCTTGATGAAAATCGCCATTTGTTTTTTTGGGGAAATTGGGTTCCTGGATAAATTCATGATCCAGAATTATATTCGGTGCGTCATTGCGCCAATCCAGAAATACAATCATGAAAGTGTAGATTTTTTTTATTTTTTACATACTTTCTTTGATGCTGATGTTTTTACTTCAGTAGAGAATTTAAGGTTATCTTTTCCATTTTTAATAATGTCGTTTCATGATAAAAAAATGGCACTTTGTGATGAAAACAAAAACCAGATTGAAACCCAGAATTTTATAGAAGATTACAGCATCTATCGTGTTAAAAAAATGTGGAAACGCATTGAAAATATTGATATTGTTATTTATATTCGTCTGGATATTCTGCTGACAAAACCCCTCACATACAATGACGTTGAATTGATATTAAAAAAGAATAATCATTTTTTCATCAACAACGAGCAATGCCCAGATCTACAGAGGGGGTTGGTCATTGGAAAATCCCATATTATGAGTGTGTATGCGGACAGGATACATTATTTGGCTGAAGGTGGTTCTTTCATTGATATTATGCGTTCTCAACACAATATGAAAGCCGAATCGATTTCCGTTGTCTTTGTTCGTATTTTGAAAGAAGGGATTGTCCACCCGAGCGATCACAATATATGTCCTTATATAGGGGATCTTATTTCTTCTTCTTCCACGAAAATCCGTTTGGTAAAAAGAAAAAATTCTCTAAACAAGTAAAATTGATTTTTAAAACCCACTCGGTGAGAAGGATAATGAAGAATGAGCCATGATAACAAGAAAAAGATTATTTTTGAAGATGATAATGTGAAGAAGAATTTTGAAAAATTTTGTCAAAAGATTCAACGGCTCTTTTCTCAATACCATCGGTCTCGCCATGTTGTATTCACACCCAGCAACATCCGCATGATGTATATTTTATACCTGAGCAAGATACACGAATGCACCATGTACAAGAATCATCAATGTCATTTGTGTATTATTTACGATCGAGAAAATATCATAACAATGGACATCAATACCCGATACCCCTCGAATGATGTCAAGAGCTATATGAAGCATGCTGAAATCAATGCTATTTTGAACCTGAAAAAGACAAATACTCAAATCACTAATCAAACGTGCGGGATATTCATCACCCGTTTCAGCAAGACATCCATACTGAACTACAGCGACCCCTGTTTCTTTTGTGCCCGATTCATCAAAAAATACATTCATTATTTTCATTCCATTTCCTTTACGGATGTCAATGAGAAACTGATTGTCATATCCCACGAAGAATTTAAAAACAAGGAATTCCAGCACAAGACACAACGCTACAAGGGGTTGATGTTTGATTCTTGATTTGTTTTTATCAAAAATTAATCTAAACAATAAAAAAAAAGATTTTAAACCAGAATGGATGAAGAAACCAAACCACACGATAATGTTTTACGCCCAGAAGAAATGGTGCCCTATGTTCGGGAATACTTGGGGCTATTGGAAGATATTAATGTTATAGACGATGAGATTAAACGATGTTTTATGGAGTACAAGAATAGGCGAGAGAAATTAATGGCCAAAAAACGACCAATGGATGATCGTTTCAATAATATTGAAGAGGTCATTAAACGAACCATTCATTACCAGAAATTACCAGGAGTGAAATATAAGAATTATGTCTTTACATTGGAACCCAAGGCAATTTATAAACGACCAGAGGACAAGATCATTGACGCACTTGAGAGGAATCCCATTGAAAATTTTACACACGACCGGAAGACACTGGCTCGCCTTATCGCTGACACCCTCAAGAAGAAATCCCGTCATTCTTCATGTGAAAAAATTGATTATAAAAGTATGGCTTTGAGGATACGAGAGCTCCGCTAATCTCTATATTAGGTTAAATATATAGAGATATTACTACTTACGCTTTGGGTTCGATGGGGAATCCAACACGCATTGTTATGGTGTCCACAAAACCGGTTGCTGGGTTGACATCCATCTGCATAACGTGGGCCAGATAAGTATATGGCTTGTTGAAGGTGCTCGAAATTCGTTCCACAAAACCATACCCTTCATTGACAAGTTTTCTGTAAAAGGGATCGGTCAGCATCATCCCAGAAATGCTGTTATCACTGGAATCTGTGACAATGACACTGTTCGCAACTTCGGGCAGCATATTGTGGTCTTTTAAGGGCGACCCAAGTGTGTACAGGTTGACAGGACGAGGAAGCCCATCCTTCATAAAGAATACATCATTCACCTTCAGCACGGAATCGTAAAAAACAATCCCATCATTGTACATGATGGTGATGCGGGTGTTTTCTGGGAACTTGAGGTTCTCCTTGACATAGCGATCCAGATTATTGAACGAGGTGTAAATTTCTTTGCTGCCCTTGTCAATGAACCCATTGGCAGCACTCTTGCTGTTGATTTCCATCAATGTCTTGGTGAGAACAATAAACATTGGGTCAGACGATACTGTGTTCCAGATATTATAGGCACGCTTGAAACGACCCACAACAAGTTTGTGGTCATAAGGGCTCGGTGATTGTTTGTATTTGTTGGATGCGAACTTGGTGGATTTGGCAAGCGAGGAAATAAAAAAGCCCAGAATGACGACAAAAATAGATCCGTAAATGACCCATATCAAGTAAGTATTTTCATTTTTGTCAAACGAAGGAATTATGGATGAAACGCGTTTGCTGAATTTTGGAGCAGATGATGTGATTTCACTTTTCTTGGTAATCATCATTTTTATCTTTATAGATAAAAATATTTTCATTATAAAATAATTTAGGGGGCAAAAACAAGAGTGTCCAGACGGGTGTTGTACTGGGCGGGCAGACGATTGTAGGTGCGCAGGGCGGCACGATCAAAAGGAGAACGATCGCGGAGCACCATCCAGATTGAAGTGCACTTTTCGCATGGGGTCTGCATCTTGTTGACATCATCTACCTCGGCACGCTGGGCACTGGCACAATAATTTTCACGAACATCAAAATGTTGATTGCTGATTGGGTGATCCATTGTTTATTTATTTCTATTGAAGATTTTTTTTTTTCTTGCTAAAAAAAACCGAAAAATATCCAATAAAAAAAAAAGCATTTAATTTCTAATGATTTAATAAAATGAATATTACTACTCTTACTCCTGTTATTAGTTCAAATACTACGCTTAACCCTCTTGATTCAACACCATCACCAGAAATCCCAATGCATGTTGTAAATCAACGGAAAGATTTTATAGAAGCCCATAAACAAGAATTGATCGGTATTGGGGTTTTATCAGGTATCGTGATTATCATCATTATTTATAGGATCTATCGTGGGTATAAAAAACCTCCTCAAACAATCCAGATTCGCCAACAGGCCGCCCAACAACCACCACCACCAACAATCCAGATCCATCAACAGGCCGCTCAACAACCACCACCAGCAACAATCCAGATCCACCAACAGCAAGCCAAGACACAGGTTGTTCCCAAACAGCAAGTCAAGACACAACAGATTACCAAGACACAGATTGCCCCTAAACAACAAGTCAAGACACAACAGATTACCAAGACACAGATTGCCCCTAAACAACAAGTCAAGACACAACAGATTACCAAGACACAGATTGCCCCCAAACAACAAGCCAAGACACAACAGATTACCAAGACACAGGTTGCCCCCAAACAACAAGTCAAGACACAACAGATTACCAAGACACAGGTTGCCCCCAAACAGCAAGTCAAGACACAACAGATTGTCAAGACACAGGTTGCCCCCAAACAGCAAGTCAAGACACAACAGATTACCAAGACACAGCAGACACAAGTTGTCCCACCACAAAAATTCCCACACTTGGCAAATGTTTCAAATCTTCCAAATATAACCAGCGTAATTTATAATAAGTTCAGTAATCAGTTCAAACCTTGACCTTATATACAAAACATTTATAACAAAGAGTTATAAATGCTACAATCTAAAATACAATACTATCTGGATTTACAATAAATATTTTTCATAAAGCGCGGAATTTTTTGCGTAAATACTTTCTTGGGATTTCATCATTATTTTTAGATATTCATTAGGCGGTGTGTCAGTATGATAGTATCCACATAATGTTTTTCGCTTACACCCATTATTAAATCGACAAACCCGAGGTCTCCATTCGGCTAATGAATGGACCATGCTACACTTGTTATTCTTGTTCATACGGCATTCGTCCTTGTATTTACATAGTTTATTGGTATTGGAATTGTCGATAACACGGGGTGTATGTTGTGGTTTCTTCTTTTCTTCTTTTCTTGGTTCTTGGACTGGGGGTTTCTTTTCTTGGTTCTTCATAACATCCAAAAACTTCCATGGATCATGATTGTCATGGATTGGTGGTTCTTCCATTTTTTTCCAGGGGTTCAATATTGGTTCTGGTTTTATAGGGTTTTCTACATCTGGCTCCTGGCTGGCAATACAACTTTCTTCTTCTTTCTTAATGTCCTTCTTGTAGGGATTGGGCAGGACAACAAGCTCACATTTGTATTCCATATCAAAAAGAGTTGGTTTTCCGGTTCTTTTGGGCTGTGAATAAAATTCTCCCTTGGCGCAGAATTCTTCTTCGATTTCTTCTGTATCGGTGCTGTCAAAATAATCGGAAGTAGATGAACGATCCCAGCCACTCGAATAAGTGTCGCAACTGCACGTCTCGTCTTGGTCGTCAAATGTCTCGTTCTCGGTAGATTGTGAGCTCATTGCTTATCTGGGTAAAATAAGAAAGCAATATGTTAGTTGGTTGATTGATGATATTCCTTTAACTAATCACGATCGATTTCAATTTTTACATCAATGTCTTTAAGCAATCGACAACAGGTCAAGGAATTTATACGCCTTCTCCTTAAAATCTGGGAGAGTTTCCAATACTTGTTTTTCTTCTACAATTTGATATTCATGGGTGATTGTTTCGAAACTGGTTGTGGGAACAAGTTCATAATCATTATCCATCAAGTAGGAACCAAGGCCTGCCCTGACCCGTTCAATGTTGAAAAAGTGTTCAATTGCCAGCACTGTTTCTGGAGAAATGGGGTTTCCCTCCACAATGTATTCTTGGTTCTGGCGTATGCTTTCTGCGACTTCTGGTAAATAAATATACTGATTAAGGTAAGGAAGCAACAATGATAATTTTTCGCCTGTTTCCACATTCAAAAGGATGGACTTGGGTGGAGAAGAGGATGAATTGATCTCTGGTAGTTTCACTTTCAAGATTGGGTAATTTTTGGTAAACAGAACATATAATTTTTCAATAATAAAATTGTCCATACACCTTTTTCTCCAGCGATCGAAACTCTGTTGCTTTTCTTGTTCCAGAAAGTGGTATTGTGGGTAATAAAATTCAATCGGCAATTCGTCAAGATTATCAAGCTGGTAGAAAAACAAATTCATCCTTTCATTGACAATGCTTGATAAAAGATTCATGTTATAACGGGGGTTGAATAAAAAACACACTTGAAAAACATGTTCAAGGCATGTCTTTAACGACTTGTTCTGGATTTTTGAAAGGATGCTTGATACAATATCAAGTGCCATACGATCAAAATCCAACTTGTCATCAAAAACGGTGGACAAGAAAAACGATAAATCATTGACAAAAACATCACAGAGTGTGTCCTGATCCACAGGCGACATGTTTTCATAGGGGAGAGAAAGGAAATACTCTTCCACCTTTGCGATCCTGAGGTGGGAATGTTGAGTTGTCATATATTGGACACCCCTTTCGTACACCTGTAATGTCTGGGGGGCAATCTGCCCATCCTTCAATAGATGAAAAACATATAATTCACTATCCAGCTTGATATTCGCATTCTTCATCGAAAAAACACGAGTGCTTGGTTCCTGTTGGCAGATAAAATTTGGGTTGGCAAGGTCCTTGTAAAAGGCATCATTTGGAAAATAGAATTTTCCATAGGGTTTTGATAGGTACAATTCACAATTTTTCTTGGGTTTGATCAAGACACAAATCAATCCTTCAACCCAGGGTCTGGTCCGCTGTAAAAGTTCCATTTCATTTTCATCATAAATCTTCATAAAAGGAGCGTGTTTGGACGGGCGGATGGGGATTTGCCTTATCTCTTGCCCCATCCGGATAAGCCGTTCGTGGTCCTTATAAAAAGAATACTTGATAAAATCATGGATGCTCAATGAATACCGTTTTGATAATTCTACAAAAGGCAAAAATTGACCCCATTCTCTCAATTTCCAGAGGGCTTCTGGGAAGCTATCATAATATTCACGTGGTAAAACATCTTTCCAATCCTGGGGTGAAGTGGGCTGAAAACCCTTTTCAAAAAGTTCTTGGATCAGGTCGAATTTGTGTTCATTGATGAACTTTGAGATAAAATACCCAATCGACACCTGACCGTCTGGCTTGATAAAATCTGATGTTGCCAGGAATGTCTTGATCTTTTCTTCTGGTATAAAAGAATGGAAAAGGGGGTCAAAGATATTGTCTCCATTTTCAACAGCAAAAAACCCAGAAAGGTCTTTTTGTAGCTGTTCCATTGGAACATCGGTTGATGCCCCAGATAATAATGTTGGGAGGTATTTGGAAAGGTTTTCTCGTATATAGTTTTCTAGATTGATTTTTAATTTGGCATTTTCACTCATATATTTAAGAGAGTCGTCAGTCAGGCGGATCTCTTTTAATAAATTATTGATAAGAGTGGCAAGATTCCCATCCAGATTCCGCAAAAGAGATGAAACCACAGATTTAACGGCAAAAACAGGATAATCTGTGAGACGAATGACGGCCTTTTCGCTGGTCTGTGTCCTTGAATACTTCTTGAGTTCATCCTGAATGTCCTGGGGGAGGAGGTTGTTGTCGGGTAAATCCTGGATGCGCTGGAGAATGTCCTTGAAAAAGTCCCGACGGCGATCAGGCAACGATGCGGATGGTTCTTGGGGTGCGTTCCTCAAGGCCACGGGGCGGCGAGATTTCATTTTGGGTGGCATGTTTATAAAAGAGAATTCTGTTTTTTAAAAAATTGAAAAAAATTTGTCAAAGAAAAAAAAAGAAAAGATTTTAAAGTCGTGGGTTCAATAAATTAGAACAAAATGTCATCATTATATCAATTTTTGCATCAACGCAGGACGACGGACAAGTATACACATTTATCGATGATTCACCCTTTAGGGAAGTATTATTTAGCGGGCAGTGATATTGATGCCTTTATGGACCTTTATTGCCACGAATCATTACACGAAAATTTTGGTTATCTCGAATCTACTGCGGCCTACGGCACCCTTCCTGTGCTTGTGGATGCCGACATCAAAAAGGAAATTACAGATAAGAATGATGTGCAAAAATTGTATGACGATAAATTTGTTTTGAAACTCGTTCAAGTGTACCAGAAAATATTACGATTGTTGATCCAGAATATTCCTGACGAAGATTTGTTGTGCGTGGTTCTCCAGAAAGACCCCTATGTCCTTGAAAACAATAAAACCAACAAAATCTACTTGAAGCATGGATTCCATCTTCATTTTCCACGATTATTTTTATCAAGGGTTGTACAGGAAAAGGAATTGATCCCTCGTGTAAAACTTGAATGGAAAAAATCAGTATCACAGAACGAGTTCAATATCAATATTGAAAACCTATTGGACAGGAGCTACTGCAAGGGAACACCATGGCTTCTGTACAGGAGTCGTAAAGCCGAAAATATGGCACCCTACCTCGTCAGTTATGTCGTGGATGGTGAAGGGGTGGTTCATGACAACTGGCAATCCCATCTTCTCTATATCCATCTTGAAAAATGCAATGGGGACAAGATTGAATTGAACTGGGACAATCTTGATTATTATCTCCCTCGTATTTTTTCCATTTCTCCTATAGGCAAAGATTGTTATGTGTATGACATTCGTGATGACCCACCCCCCATGCCCTCTTCAATCCAGAACCAGATCCAGAAACAGGTCCAGCACATGAATCTTATGAACAACAAGCGGAACGAGGATGAATCATCCATGGTGGATAAATTGTTGGGTATTTTGTCAGATGAAAGGGCGATTGATCGTAATGAATGGATGTCGGTCGGCTGGATATTGTACAATATTTTCAAGGGGTCCGATGAGGGTCTGGAGAAATGGATCCATTTCAGTAGAAGGAGCCCTAGCAACTTTAGTTTGGATGTGTGTATTTATGAATGGTCCCAGATGAGCATCAGGGGTGTGACGATTGGTTCATTAAAGTACATAGCACAATGCGACAAACCTGAAAAATACAAGGAAATCATGAGGGAATATATCGATTCTCATCTGGAGACGGCCATGAAGCTCAAATGCAGCCACAATGACGTTGCCAAGGCACTTTTCGAACAATACGAAGGGATCTATGTGTGTGCCAGCATCAAAGAACGGCTCTTTTTTTATTTTAATGATCACTGTTGGGTAAAGGAAGACGAAGGAGTGTCCCTGCGCAGCAAGATTTCTGATGAGATTGTAAAATTTTATGGGAATATGGCAGATTTCTACCTGAACAAGTACAAACAGGCCGACGAAGAACAGCAGAACATGTACAAGAAAAAGATGAATTTGTGCATGGAGATGATGGGGAAACTGAAACAGGCCCCTTATAAGAATAATGTCATGAGGGAATGCCAGGAGGTTTTCTACAATGCCAAATTCTTGAGGCAATTGGACACCAATCCTTTTCTCTTTGCGTTCAGTAATGGGGTTTATGACCTTGAAACCCATTGTTTCCGGAAGGGCTCCCCAAATGACATGATCAGTATTTGCACCCCAATTGCTTATCGGTCTTGTTTCACCATGGACAGCCCTGATGTGTTGCGCGTGATTGATTTTCTTGAAAAGATTTTTCCAGATAGGAGTGTGCGTGAATATTTCTTGGATATCATGTCCCAGATTTTCATTGGGGGAAACAAACCCAAGATCTTCCAGGTTTGGACTGGCGAGGGTGATAATGGAAAGAGTGTTTTGCAGTCCCTTTTTGAAAAAATGCTGGGGACCTATTGTGTCAAATTGCCCACGTCATTGATTGTAGGCAAACGAACCCAGGCAAGCGCTGCGTGCCCCGAGCTGGTGCGTGCTGGGAATGGTGTTCGCATGGCTGTCTTCCAGGAGCCCGACCAGAAGGATATCATCAATGTCGGTATCCTGAAGGAGTTGTCTGGTAATGATACTTTCTTTGCCCGTGGTCTTTATAAAGAAGGGAGTGAGATAACCCCCATGTTCAAGCTTATCCTTATCTGTAATGAACCACCCAAACTGCCCCATAATGACAAGGCAACGTGGAATCGTGTTCGTGTCATTCCGTTTGAATCAACCTTTAGTGATAATGCCCCAGAAGACCCCGATCAACAGGTCCGCGACAAGGTATTCCCCAAGGATCCGTTGTTTGGAGAAAAGGTCGCATCGATGGCCGAAGCATTTGCGTGGTTCTTGTTGGAGCACCTGAAGAAACACCCAACCATCCGTCCCGAACCCGAAAAGGTCATGATGGCAACACAGAATTACAGGAGGAAGAATGATGTGTACAGGCAGTTTATGGAGGATTATGTAGCCGAGGACAAGAATTCGTACGTGTCTGTGAAACAGGCATTCAGCACTTTCAAGGAATGGTTCCGTGAGGCCATGCCCAATAGTGTTATCCCTTCCATGGGGGATTTCCGTGAATACATGGTGAAGATTATTGGAGAACCTGAAAATTCATTCTGGAAGGGCATCAAGATAAGTGAGAAGAGTGCCCCAGATGGGTTCATGATGGGCGAAGAAGAGGACGATGATTAGGAACATTCTATAAATTAAATTTTCAAAAAGTATGTATCAAGATATTACAAAATATCTTGATAAAGTTTCTCTAAAAAAACAACCAATAGAAACAATAAAAAGGGGTGGGTGTGGTTGTAAAACAATCGTACAACACAAAAAGCACACACGCAACAATTATGACCATGATAATGATCCAACCCCAACTTATTGATTTATTATTATTTTTCAAATCGGTTGGTTGTTCGGTTGGTATCAGAGTGGTTGATGGAAAATCCATTTATCGTGTAAATAAAAATATTTATTTTGTTTATTCAAGGATTCTTTTTTCGGGATTCTTTTTCTTTTTCTCACACCTTTTCTTTATTTGGGCGGGTGTGAGTTCAGAAACTGTTTTGGGGGTGTCCTTTGTGATCCTTTTCAGTGGGCGACAATAAGGGTAATCTTTCATACTGGCCTTGGATCTTCCACAGGGAACAAGTTTTTTCTCACACACATTGACCCATTTTTCTTTGAACCATCGGTCCAGTGTTGTATTTTTGGTTTTTTGAGCGTAGGTCCCCCCCAATTCCTTGTAGCGACGAACCACCCATCCAGAAGCATATGCGCTGGGCCATACCCTGAATTTTGCCTTGGCTTCGCTAATTACTTTTTCATATAGTTTCTTGTTTGTGGGTGTGGATGGCATTTATTTACCAGAAAAAAAAGAAGAAGCATTATTTTGTAAATGTTTTAATCACATACTGGTTAAGTTCTGTCAAATCCCCATCGGGATAAAATTCTTGCCATTCTTTAAATAGGAAATTGTGGTTCTGGATATGGGGCATAAAAAAATTCATCATCATAAAGGTTTCTCGCTTTTCAGGAGGAATGTCGCACCAACTGGAGAAGAACTTGTCAGAACAATTATTGCGCAGGAATTCTACGAGGTAATACAATGTCCAACTCTGGCAGAAACTATCGGCTGGTAGTTTTGTGATCTTTGGATCGCTCCCGTCATACTGGATCCCCCATTTTTGCCCATGGTAATTATTGGAACACAACCCGATCCTCTCTATATTTTTGTTGTTCCTGATCCATCCATTTTGAAAGAAAGCATTATTGACAATAGGAACCGCCACATCTTGTCCTTTTTCGTACAGATGGATACCAGGATCAAAAAACACCAATACTCTTTTCTTCTTATCGTAAATCAATGACAAGAAATGAACCTTGTTTCCCTCGTATGTCACACAACACGTCGATAAAACAAACCTCGTATTGTCATTATTATAGCTTTCTCTCTGTTTTAAAAACTCTGTCAAAGACATGTTGTTTGTATCGGCGTGATGGTAAGGGTCAATGATTCCTTTCTCATTAAAAAAATAGGTCCCATCCCATTTGACATTTTTCCCAGAGGGGAGGATTTTTGTGTGGAGAGAAATGACATAATCCCTGATTTTTGGTTGGTTGAAGAAATAAATAATGTATTGGATCGTGTCGGTGGCTTTGTATTTTGGGTTCAAAGTTTTTTGCATTTCCCTTAATATTTGTTGCATCGTATCTCTTTACTTCTATTAAATAATTGATTTTTTTTATATCTTATTTAAAAAAAAACAAATATACTCAATAAAAATGGATTTCACTGAAAAAGATCTTAAGAACAAACTCAAGAATGAATTGGTGCAGATTGCCAAGAAGATGCCCGGATACAATTCAAAGACCCACAACAAAAAGGATATTTTGATTGCGTTTCTCCTGAAAAAGGACATTGAAATCAAACCATCCAAGAAAGACCTCTTGTTGGAAAAGGCATCAAAGTACGTGGATTTCAAGAAGACCATTCACGGCTCATCGATTGCCAAGCTGGAAGCTTTCCTGAAGAGCAAGGAAGTGATTGAAAAAACCAAGCAGGTGGTCGCGGTGGAAAAAGAAGAACAGGACATTACAAAACTGGCCTTCAATGACCTAAAGAAACTCGCTAAGAAACACGGGTGGACGAAAAAAACTGGCACCAAAAAGGAGCTTATTGAATTCATCAAGAATAAGGAGGTTGTTAGTGTGCCACCTGTAGGCCGGCTCGTTGAAACCGAACCACCCGTAGTGGTGGAAGTCGTGGAGGAAGATATCGAGGAATGGCCAGTAAGCCCCGAGATCCTGGCCAAGCATTCTAAAACCGTCGATAACATGAAGAAACTCCTAAAGGCCAAGGGCATCGCCACGGGCCTCCCCAGGACCAAGAAGGAGATTATGGAATTGTTCAACAAATCAAGGTGTTCTTTCAAGGACTTTACTTGTTCTGGTGATGAATTCTGTGATTTGCGCAACAATCTCTGTCGTGAATTGAACATCCTCCGGAACAAGGACAAGGAGATCAAGAAATTCGCCAAGGGTCTTGTTTATATTGATGAAGAAAAGGGAAGGTTCTACGGCACCCCAGACACCATTGCCAAGGTGCGCCAGGCACTCTTGCACCCACCCACCGTTCAAGAACAACCACCGGCCCAACAACAGGAAGAAAGCAAAGAGGAAGTCATCATCCCCCCTATCACCATCCAGCAGAAAGAAGAAGAAGGCATCAGCCCCATCAACATCAATCGTCTCCTGGACAAGCCTTCTGAGAATGAGATCCGTCGTGCCATCCTCCACTGTTTGGGCCTCTACCACGATGTCGACCCCAATGACGAGATTATCCTTTCTTCTACTTGAAATTTCTGAATTATTATTTTTTTAAATGGCTTAAAAGAGAATTATGAAAGGGAAAAAGAATGATTGACAATTATAAAAAATTATTGGAAGAAACGGTAGAAGAAATCATGGAAGATCTGGAAAACGAAACAACAGATGATATTCCTGTTGGTGATCACATCATGATTTATACAGAAGACCCCTACCAGATCATCGAGAAGAATGACGAGAAACATTATTATCAGGTCATTGGGAATGAGATCATCACCATCACCAGGGGTCGTGGGGTTTGTTGTTTGTGCCAGACATTGACCGAGATACTCTACACGGACAACACCTATAACAACAACATTCCAGTCCAGATTTGTAAGCAATGTATTGATGCCATTATGAAAGAAAAATGAAATTTATTTTCTTTGTGGATCCTTTTTAATTAAGGATGACAATTGAAGAAAATAAATTATTGTATGATACTTCATTCTTACCAGCACTCCTGGATGATTATGGGTTTTACCTGATTAAAAAAAATTTAAATGATTTTGAGTGTAAATCTGGTTTGTTTTTTACACCTAATCAAATCAATAATGGCAAGAAATCCATCCAGAATGTGTTGATGGCCGACAAGAAATTAGGGGTGGTTTCCACCATTGATTTTCTCCATTGGGAGCACGACAAGTTCAGGATCTATATAGATACATTGCGCCTGTCCAGGTTGTGCGAGCATACGGGTGAAATGGATTTACTGGGTGATTTTATCGGGAGGACAGCATTGGTGATTGTGAGTAAATTGGGGTATTCCAGCCAGATCCATTGTGATTATGCCATTGTGGGGACGGATCGTGTGTATCGAGCCAGTGAAAAAGAAAGGAAACACGATGTCAAAATGATCCATAAAGTCAGGGCTCTGTTTTCAGGTAAGGATTATCTGGATGTGTCGTCGTCGGGCACCTTGTTCCCCAATCTCAAAGCCAACTACGGAGGGGTTTTCAAGCTGGACGAGGACGAAAAGAAGGAATACCAAAAGATCTGTAATGAGGTGTGTGATGTGTCGGTCGTCTGGCAATGTGGGATCAAGCGCAGGCGATTGCTGCGAGAAAAAAAGATTTACAGCTGGAATGACCCATCATTTGAGGACTATTTCTACGAGATGGTGTCGAGCCCACTCCGTGTTGGGATTATAAAAAAGATGCTTTCTCTGTCGCTTGGTGGAGAAGGAGATTTGCTCTTTCCATCCAAACAAGATGTGCTGGATAAATTTCCTATACTGGAAAAGAATATTTCTTCATGGGTTTTTGTTGATTTTGAGACCGATTACCAAAAGTGTATTTATCTGCTTGGGTATTATACAGCTGATGATGGGTACCAATGCCAGTGGGCAGATCACCTTGACCCTGGGGCTGAAAAGCCGTTGATGCTAAGGATTTATTCGGTATTGTCTTCTTACAAGGAAAAGGGATTTGTGTTGTGTTATTTTGTGGCAGAAATGAATTTCTGGAAGGAACGATGCCGATTCCACCGCTTGGAAAAATACATGGATCTTTTCGACGGGATGGTGGATTTGAGCCATGTTTTTATCTATAGCCCCCTGATCATCCGGAATGTCTTTAATTTCAAGTTGAAGAATATAGCGTCCAGGATGCACGAGATGGGCTATATTGGTGTGAAACAACCTGATGGTTGCTTGGATGGGGCACAATCTGTGGATATCGCCAAGGAATATTTTAGGACACGATCGGTTGAACTTTCTTGTGTGTTAGAACGCTATAACCAGTTTGATTGCCAGATTCTCTATGAGCTGGTGGTTTTCTTACAGAAATATTATTATCTTTACTAAGATCAAGAGGGATGGTGAAAACTTTCGACTTTTCTCGTGAGATTGAAAAATTAAAAGCGATGCTCAACAGTTTGTCGACCAAGAAAAAAAAAAGATAGATAATTTCAATAATAATTTTATTGAAATTGTTTGTGTAATGTCTGATCATGAGTTTTTATTTACTGCTTCTCTTCCTGACCATCTTGTTTTTTCTATTCAATTCATACGCTTTCTGTCTGGCGGCTTCGACGGCATCTTTGTGGTTTTCATGACGATCGTAATGTTGATTATAGACATTAAGAACTATTTCAGCTTCGGGGAGAGTTTCAAAACGACCGAGTTCTGTTTTCCGGCGCATGACACGCCATTTTTTGCGAGATATTCTATCTTCAAAAGTAACCCCTGGAGGAAATTCTTTTGTTTTAATCACCTTTTCTTTTGACTTTTCTTTGTGTGTTTGAATAAGTTGTGGAATAGTAACGAGTGCGCTTGCCGCTTGTAGTTGTTGTGATCTGCGTTTTGGTCCAGATTGTTGGGAAGAAGAACTGAGTGTCTGGTGGGCTTGTAGTTGTTGTGAAACATTTTTTTCACTGATTTTATGACTTTGTTGTTGTGAAGAAAATGGATCCTTTCTTTTTCTTGAAACTGTTGTTTGTCTTCCAAGAATAGGCAATCTTGTTGAAACCCCGTGGCGCATTTTATTTCTTTAAATATTTTTATTTGTGAATGTTTTTATGCGATCTGGTTGACAGATAAGAGAGTAGAAGGAATGACAGTGTATATACCATCAGGGGGACCTGTGACAATCGCACAAACACCTACGACGGAAGTGCAACAAACTCTTACCCTATCCGATGGGGTCATTGAAATAAATAGATTGACTGTCATAATGATACTTCCTGGATAAGTCCTGGTATCGCGTGATACAATTGTTGCTTGACTTGAGGAGGCTGGAATATTGGTTCCATTCTTATCAAACCATACAATAAAATTATCAAAAGAAGTCGAATAGTTGACAGCGTAAATACTAAATTGAAAATTATATATACCATTCATATCTACATAAATTTCATTTGTGCTTGTATCCAAATTTACACCGCTTGAAAAATCCACTTGGTTAAGAATGACGATTGTTTTAATGGTAGAAGGAGCAAGCTGTGCGTTTGTTACATAGGCTCCCGCAGTATGCGTAGCATTTCTTGAATCAGCTACACCACGCGTGATGCCTATGAATGAATTTGACGTTTTACTCGTATAAGAAATCAACTCACTATCTATAAGAATCGTGCCTGTTGACCCCATACCTGATGTGGATGCTACATTTATAGGATCAACCCCATCTAAAGTAATATCTGTGCTCAATGTTGTAAGAAAACTTTCTTGAAAGAAACCATAGGAAAGACCAATTGGGCCAGTAGCACCTGTATAACCAGTTGGTCCTGTATAACCAGTAGCACCTGTATAACCAGTTGGTCCTGTTGGTCCTGTATAACCAGTTGAACCTGTAGGACCAGATATGGTTATAGCATTTATACTAATAATATCATTTGAAGGGTCTGTCCCAAACACAACGTTTTCGCCAGCAATAATAACTGAAACATTAGGTTGCGGATTTGGATATGTAATGACCCACTGATTACTTTGTGGGGTGTCAACAAAATCAGGTGTTACTGTGATTGTTGTAATAATTGACTCAAATACTACATCTGTTACTTGGTAGTCATCTGGAGTGCCTGAACCAAAAAATCCTATATACTGCCCTACATAAAAAGTAGACAATGCGTTTCCATACACCACAAATGAATTTAAACCAGTTGTATATGCGACCTGGTCAATACCAATTTCGCCAAAAATTGTCAGAGATGGAACATTTGGTCCTGTGGGACCAGTTGCGCCAGTTGATCCTGTTGTGCCCGTGTTGGCAGCAGTTCCTGGAAGACCTGTGCATCCTGTGCCACCGGTTGGGCCCGTTCTTCCAGTGATTCCGTATTGTGTGAGATTTTGTATCTCCTGATTTAAATACCCCAGTTGGCAATAAATAGGGGAAAGGTTGTAATTCATTTTAATTTCTAAGAAACAATATTTGATTTTCTGTTTTTGTCTTGTATGTAAAATTTTATTATTTTTTAAACCAAACCAAACAAAAACAAAATCTAAGAACTTGTTGCGTCTTTAATAAAATGACCAACGATCCTCGTTTGAAAAAAATTGAGGATTACATCAATCCGGATCAACGATCTATCTGTTCCTCAAATGCGCATTACATCATCATGGAGGGGGTTGCTGGAAGCCGAAAGACCGACACCATGGTCCGTCTGGGCCTGCGCAGGCATTTAAGAGAAAACAAGAATATACTGTTCCTGACCCAAGTCGGTTCCGTCACGGACGAGATTTGTTCCCGTGTTGGTGATTACCTCAACACCGTGGTTTATCGTCAGGCCAGTAGCAATCACCACCTTGCCATTTCTCGTGGGAAGACCATTGAAGTGGCGAATTTTGACGCTTGGATCCACAAGCAGCTCCAGGATCAAGAATGGAAACACCTAACCACTATGGGGTCCTACCATGGTTTCAAGGCAAAATGTTTGATGGAATTGGAAAATTTCAAGGGGTTTTGTCTCAAGAATGGAGAGTATGCCGATGAAATCCTGATTGACGAATGCCAGGATTTCGATGCCGTCAAGGCGGAGCTGATTGTTTCCTTATTGGAGAAAAAACCAAATGTCCGTGCTGTTTTTTGTGGTGATTATATGCAAACTATTTTTGAAAAATCTCTCGAAAATAAAAAACACCCCATCTCAATTTTTGCGACACTTCCCTCTTGTCAGCGATTCTATATGCAAAAATGTTATCGGTGCCCAGCTGGGCATATTGCTTTTTGCAACCAGATCCTAAAGGAAGCAGTAGAAACTTATAACTGCAAGCCACTCCTCCCCACCAATCAGGACCACCACAACAAGCCTTTTCTCTTCACCCACGGGAGCACCTCCAAACGCTACGATGTCGGCCTGCTTGTGGGCCAATTGTGCCAGATGGTAGAGACCTTAATGTCCCACGATCGGGATTTAAAACCATCTGATTTTTGTTTCATGATGCGCAAGTCAAACAACCAACCTGTATTTGAAACATTGCGTATTTCATTAGAAAATTTATGGACGAATCACGGGCATAAGAATGCTGTCATCCATTTCATGACACAATACGATGGGTACCGCAATTCTATCCAGTGGAACCACGCGATCGGGAAAACATGCCTGATCAGTATCCACGGGGACAAGGGGAAAGGCCACAAGGTTGTTTTCTTTATTGGCCTGACACAAAAGAGTATTCCGGATGAGTGTGCGATGCACAAGGAAAATGAATTGTTGTTCCATTCCCTACTGAATGTGGCACTGACCCGCTCCACTAAATACCTTTTTGTAGGATTTCATTACGCACAACCATCCGTTTATTTGACACGACTGGGGGAAACCGTGCTTGAAAAATATGCTTACACGTCATGGACCAAGAATCATCATTTAATGTTTGACAATATGGCTTCTCAATCTCGTTTTCCCAAACCAGATTTTGTAAAATTTTACAGGAAAATGCCTCTTAATATACCCACATTGAACATGCTGTCGATTGTGGAGATTTCCAGGCGTTTTGAACGCCCCGAAGATATTTTTGGGTTCAATCCTAAAGTTGAGATTGTCAAGTTTGGATCGCGTGTGAGGTTCCAATTCTCGGACGATATATACCCTATCCTTTCGAGGATGTGCGAACTGATCCTTATGAAGGAACTGAATCGCGACTTGTTCATCAAGGACATTGAATGGTTCCCCAAAGATGTGTATTTCACAGATGATGAGCGTTTGCTCTCGTGGGCGCACGATTTTCGTTTATCCAAATGGGTCCATTCGGACATGCACGGCCAGCAGATGGAATTGATGATGGACACCTATCGTTCGGTTATTGAGAGTGATGATTCCCTTAAAAAAGCCCTCGAACATATCAAGTCGAGTCATCAGTATGTCATGCACTCTTGTTTTAATACACCCCGTTTCCATAAAAATGTACTGGCTTTTCTGGAGAATAAAGAAACCATCCAGGGGTGGTGGGACCTTTCATTATTGTTCCACGAACTCCAGAACCACCATCAAAAGATTTTCAGGTATATGGATATTGATTTGCCTCGCAGCAGTTTCCAACGGCTCTTGACAAACATTAAATCCTTCATTACATTCTTATCAAAAGACATTCTATTCCGCCCGTGCCACGATATCCTGGCCAATATTTCCAATCCAGAAGAACTGGTGGGATTGGGGTTTGAACCGAACCTGGATGAGAGGTATTTTGAGAATGGTTATCATTATGGGATCTTGGGAACCTCTGGGATCCTGGACACGACGCATAAATCCCTGTATGATATAAAAGTGAGCCCTGTTGATTTTTCTATGGAATGGTTTATGCAAACCTCTTTCCACGCAAACATGCCAACCAAACGGACACAGAATCCACCCGAAAAACTGGCGGTGGTGAACCTGATGACGGGCAGGATGCACACGTGGAAAAATACATTCCAGCATCCACGCAAACTCCTGAAACGACTCATGTCTGTTTATTCTTTCCCAGAACCATTGTTTGATAATTTGTACAGAATGAACCACCACAGGTTTAAAAGATTCGGCATTTAAAATGTCAATTTTTTTATAGAAAATGATCTAAAGAAATCCATTCATATAATAACAAGTCGTACCTTATCAGTCGGAGCGAGATAGGGTGTAAAAGATTTTCATAATCAAATTAGTTTTTTTGTGTAAAATTTTTTATTATAAAATAAAAAATGGAAGTGCTTACTGAACAAGAAGAGTTCTTTACAGAAAAGGAAGATTTTTTTATGGAAAGGGAAGATTATAAAAGAAAACTACCTGTTATGAAGAAACTACCTATTATGAAGAAAAAAATTTTGCCCTCTGTTGTGCAGAAAAAAATTAGCAATGTTGTTGCGTATCGCACTGACAAAAAAAATCCTAAACCCGTTCCACAACAGGTAATGGTTGTCGCTAAATTTATTCCAACCTTTATTACATCCCAAAACAAAAGAGAAACCGTAACACTCGCACCCCCCAAACAGCTTCAAGCAGTTACATATGCGCCTGTAGAAATGCCAATGGAATTAACAACCGAAATGCCAATGGAATTAACAACCGAAATGCCAATGGAATTAACAACCGAAATGCCAATGGAATTAACAACTGAAATGCCACTTTTTTAAGAAGTATATAAAATTTTTATTATTTTAGGTAATAAAAACAAATGTTGTCTTCTTCTTCTCTTGCTTGTTGCTGTGCTTCCACATCTCTTGATATCAGTGAAATCCTACGACGCATTACACCTATTGATTTTTATCCAGGCTTCATAGTAGATGATAATGCGACATGTCCTTCCCAAAAAGGGACACTCCTCGTTGATTCCAATCAATTTTTATTTGGTGAATTGTCATTTCCAACTTGTGATGGAACAGGTATAGGAACCACGATTGACGGTAATCAGGTCGCCACAAACCTTATCATTGCTGAGAATATTGTTGCCAACAATTCGATATTCATTGGTGAAAACCAAATCACAAGTAATGGTCCCATCCTCGAATTGCCCTGTGGAACGACCGTCTGCGGGGTGCCCATTGGGGCATCCACCCAGTATTTTGTGATGATTGTTTATCCAACAAGTGGCCAACAATCCAATCTGCCAAATACATCTGCCGGTGATTATATTGTCGGTGGATTTTTCCAGAATGGCTACTTGAGTTTTGTCCAGTATGTGTACTATTGGCCTCTTTTATTTTCCACTGATGCCACGATTACTTCTCTGGCGATTTATTTTAATGTGGCAATGAAAGAACCAGAAGGCCTCCCTCTGACTGCCAATAACTTTGTTGCGGAAATACGGATCCGCAACCAAGATGGGAGCATCGTTAATACCGGGCAAACAGTAACCCTTGCTGAAACTGTGGTGAATAATCAATCTTACTATGTTGCGATCGAAGGTCTCAGCTACGATGTAATTGCCGGGCAGCGCGCCGGTGTTTATCTCAGTTGGAATGGACAATTGGCAAACAGTGAAATCTACAATTTTTCGTGGATCACCTACAACATTGGCTACTTGCCAAAAATTTAAATAATTTATTTTTGTTTTAGAAAAATTTATTAATTTGAAATAAATGCAACACCTTCTAAACAATTTTGATTGGGAAATTTATCTGTTGAATTACCCCGATCTGGTTGATCTTGAAACAGAAAACGACGTATGCCTACACTACATTCATATTGGTTATCTGGAAAACAGGACCGATAAAATACCCGAAATTTTTGATGTTGAAAAATATTTCAACACGTACCAGCATCTGCGACTACAGACCGCCCGAGACGCCTATATTCATTTCATGAAACTTGGATTGATGTGTCATCGGGAAGGATCAAAAAACCCTTTACATTTACTGGTTTATGCTCAATACAACAAAATCATCAATCACAATAAATCTTTATTGATAAAACCACCCAAACATGTGAAACCTTTTGTGTTGCCACCAAAACCCAAGACCACAGAATCTTCTGGGCCACGCATTCCAGTCGCACCCAATGCCTTCAACCCCCCCAAAGAACCACTCAAACAATCAAGGCCCACACAAACCATTTTTGACCAGATCCAGCCAAAGGTCATGGCAACAACCCCCCATTTCAAACAACAAATACAGACCACCGCTTCTTCCATCATCAAACCAAAACCAACACAAAAACCCACAATTGAACCCATTCAACAATCCACCCTAAGCCAGACAAGAGAGAGTTCCCCAACAAACATTGATATCCCAAAACGCCAACCCCAGGCACCCACATCCATACACCTTCCAAAAGAATTATTCAGGAAACCAAAACCCATACAACCCATCTTTGATCAGGTCCAACCCAAAGTGGATGTCTCAAATACAATCATAAAACAAAAGATGCACAATACGGCCACTTCCATGATGAATCCCAAAGAATATTTTTCCAGGAAAGCAAAAGCACCAGCCCCATCTTTTCCCATCGATCAAGAAATAATAACACAACCACCAATGGAAATAATTACAAAACGACCATCGATTGCCTTTACACCATCAAAACAACATACTACCCAGAGATCCACACAAGAAATTTCTCAAAAACTCCAACCCAAAGTTGTTCATTGCGCCCCCCTTTTAAAACAAAAAATAAACATCAAAACCTCCATGACAACCCATAAAGCCATACGCTCCTTTTAGATTTTCGAATATTTCTTGTTTGACAAAAAATATTCTTTTTAAATATAAAAATGAATTTAGATGTTATAATCCCACTTGCCTTTTTATCTTATTATCGCTACAGTTTTTTCCTGATTGATTTCTTGATCTTTGTGTGGATCTGTTTTTCTTATTACCAATTGGCCTACAAACTTTTCCCACCACTTATCCCAGAAAAGAAGAGGACCAAATTTGAATGGGTCAGGAATGCGATTGGTATTCTGATGGCCCTCCAGATGCTGTGTTATTTCATTCTTTTATTGACTATTTTCTTGAAACCCCCCATATTGGTCCATATCAAAACAGAAGTTGGTTTCCCAGGTTATGTTTTTGTATTGTTTGTCATACTCCGTTTGATCAATATCATCATGATTGCCAGTTTCCTTGCGTCTTGTTGGTTCCTGATGGAAAACAAGAACGACGATTTAAAAAGATGGTTCTTGCTGGTGGTTGTCTTGTTGGTGTATTATGTGTTTATGCTGTTCTACACAGTTTTTCCCACACTGAACAAGGCACTCTCTATTTATGAAATGTTTTTCAATATCCGTAATCTGTATATTGTCAATGACCCAAAAAAGAAATTCAAGACATTCAGGTATCTACAACAAATGGGCTGTATCCCCGATAATTACTACACCCTTTATGAAGATGAATGGAACAGAACCTTCAAAAATGGGGTGTTTCCTATTACCGAATGCTCGTCTTAATACTCGGTTTTTATTGTTTAGAAACAACAAATTGTTTCTAAAGTTGTTTTTCTGGATCAAAAATCTTCAATTGGCAATAATTCTAAAAAACCTTTGGTGAGCCCTCCCCCTCCAGAACAAATACGAATAAATTCCTTTGTTTTCTGGCTACATAATTGATTGTATAACAGAGAGAGCTGATTGGACCCATTGTCAAGGATCTTGTAAATATGGTTTTCTACCACTAAACGATGTTGATATTCTTGAGGATCGACAAGAACAAATTCGATAACAAGATTTCCATTGTTGCCATGTCCCCTATTTACCAATATAACCTTTTCTGTCAATATATTTTCGGTGGTATTGATATACAATTTGCGACCTGAGGTCCGTTTCCCCAAAAAATCTAATTTCCCATTTTTTAGATTTGAATTGTTTATAAGAAGCGGTGCGGTATTGTCATCTGTCATTTTATCCTTAACAAAATTCCATACGACTTCACCAGTCTTGATACGGAAACCTTTGCTCTTTAAGGATGGTATTTCTTTATACTTTTGAAGGATCTCAATAGAGGGTTTGTCGTGAACCAGACATAAATCTCTAAAAAATATAGAATTAGAATGATTTTTACCCTTTTCATTCTTGATAACCAATCCCATGGAACGCTGTGTTGTATTCAGCCATTTATCAGTAGAAAAAATAATGACATCCAGTATAGTATAGTTCTCTACAATAAATTTTCTTACTTTATTGAATGACATGACATTAATAAAACTAGTAGGAATCACAAACTTCAGCACACCTCCTTGTTTCAACAGAGAAAGACCTTTCAACAAGAATAAAATGTAGAGATCAAATTTACCTTCTAAACATGGGTATTTCTTACGATATAATTCCTTGTCTTTTTTCTTCCCCATAATGGCCTTGTAAGGTGGATTGCCTATAATCCTATCAAAACGATCATTTGTTTCAAAAGTCATGAAATCGGCACAGAATGTTTGAACATTTCGATGCTTTGAGAGTATCTTGAATGTGCTGTTATAGATTGGTCCTGATAATTCCACACCCACTATACGACACGCACTTGATTTTTCAAGAATGTCCTGAATAAACTCACCAGACCCAAAAGAAGGTTCAAGTATGGACATTCCTGAAAAATCTTCGTTCAAAAAACAATCACGAATGCTCTTTGGTGTGAAAAATATACCATTCTCTTTTCTATATTTTTTTTCTAACGAATTTTCCAGCTCGTTTGATATTGAACGAAATTCCATTTTTATTCAAAAGGTTATTTTTGTTAAATCAATTTTTTTTGATGCCTACTTGCCATGCTGGTCCAGACAATCCTTTGTAATTTTTCCAACGGAGTAGGAATGTTATAACAAACTTGCCATCGCTACTGTAAATAAGAAGCGTATTTTTATTAACATTATATTTATTTTTATTGATAGAAAATTGTTGAAACGAGAATGTTGTCAATTTTCCATTTTTACAAAATATAAAAATTTTATCCATTTGTTTGCGAATCATGTTTTCAATCAAGTCAAAGTCAATATCGTTTAGTGCCAACATTTTAAGATATTTTTCAATTGATTTATCAACAATAGAATATAATTTCTTTTGTGTGCTTGGATCATTCTTCATAACATCGTATAAATTCTTTTGTAGTTTTGTAGTATAGTTTGTGCTATTTAATGTGCGAATATATTCACTATAAGAAGGAATTTCTACATTAATCTTGGAACAATCCATATATTCTTGTAAAAAATTTTGATACCAGAAATTGACATAAGTATCGGTTTTTACCAACATAAAGTTGCGATTCGTTAGATAAATAGAAATGAATTGTGGATAATTAAATATATTATTTCCATATTTAAATTCTACTTTTAGAATGTATTGTGTGAATAAATTCTTCTGGGCCAAAACAAGAAAATCGTAATTATGACCTCGCCCAGCTTTTCTTTCCAATATGATACTATCATAAGCTACATCATTCGGTATATTTTCTGTAAAAATATTTGTGAATTGGTCTTTTAATTCTGGAACTCTTGGATCCAAGTATATCGTGTCAGTATTAAACATTTTCAATATAAAATCTTCACGCAACTTATTAATACGATCATTATCCTTTTTTACGCATTTGTTATAAAACAAATCAATATCATTATTACATTCTGTACTTGAAATATCTTTTGTCTTCTCTTTTTCATGTATGATAAGAAGGGAAATAAGCTCTTTTTTTCGTTTATTTGAGTATCCAGTTATATTTTGCTTCTTACATTCTTGGATAAGTTCTTTAATCTTCATACTTTCATATACAACATTTTCTTTGTTCTTATTTACATTTTTTGTCAGAATGTCAATGATTATTTTTTTATTCTTGTTCCAACATCCTTTTATTTTGAGCCGTTTGCATTCCATTAATAATTCCTTTTTCTTCAATTTGTTATACAACATTCGATTGTTTTTGTTTTTAAATGGAAAATGTTTTTGAAATCATTTTTAATTTAAAAACAAATCTTTACATTTTTGTCAGAATATCAATCTTCGTCGTGGTGCTCGTTTTCGTGGCATACTCTGCACAGCACCTGTAGGTTGCACAATCTGTTCTTGTGGTAATTACCAATGTACCCGTCTTTTGAGGCGTCTTTCTGGGGTTGGATGTGGTGGGTGTGGAGTTCAAATTTGGAACCACATTTTTCACATATATTCATCCATTTCTTACTATTGTACCGGGATCTTTTTTTGGGTTCAATCTCGATCGACTGGGGGTCAAGGTGTGTCCTGTACTGGAATGCGGTTTTCAGGAATTTATCATTGAACCCCAGGTATTCGGCGATTTCCAGACCATAGATGGATTTTCCAGATCCTTCTCGTAAAATCCTGTCAAACACCAGTTTCTTGTTTTCCTTGTGGTATTCCATGCTGAAGTGCATGACCCTGAGTTGTGGGTGGGCCATCAATTGCTGGAACTGTTTCAGCATGTGGAGGTGTGTTGTCATGATGAATTTGGATTTCTTGTCCAACAATGTTTCCAGTGTGCCAGCAACAATCCCTGTCGCACTGAATGTCTCTGTCCCCGATGTCAGTTCATCGCACAGGATCAAGGACCGCTCACCAGAACGATCGATGATGTGCTTCAGTTCATTCATTTCTGTGATGAATGTCGATTTTCCTTTCCAGATATTGTCCCGGCTCCCAATCTTGGTAAAAATGGAAGAAAATGGCGCCCATTTCATGGAATCGCACGGAACAAACATCCCACATTGTGCCATGACAACCGCCACACCCAAGCTCTTCATCAGTGTGCTGTTGTGGGCGACTGTCCCGTCTGGCATCAAGAACCTTTCATTCCCATCAATCCCAAACCCATAATACTCTCCACTGCGTGTCTTTTCGGCGATATAAAACGGAACAATATTGTTTCCGGATGGTTCAACCATCAGCTTATCGGCCGAATACTGGACACGCCTTCCACAATGGAGGAATGACAGAAAAATCTTGTTCCATTCATCGTCATTCATATAGTATTGTCTTTCAATGATATTCAATCTTGAATTCTGGAATGAAGCCGAAGAACACCTTGTGTATTGGTTCATCATGGTGGAATATTTATAGGGTTTTTCAAGTATATTCTTGACGGACACTTCCAAAAAATTAGTGCCACTATTGTTTGTCAGGCACAAGATGTGTTCTTCATTCACATTCATTATAACTTCTTCCGTGTCTTTTCTCACAATGCTATAGAGTGTGCCTTTTCCTTTTGTCAGTGCCATAATCTTTCTTGGCATCCCATCATCACCAATCAGGGTGTCTTCCAGTGTCAGGTCCTGGACAGGTTTATGACTCCCATTCCACAATACCATTTTTGTATCGTAGGCAAAACATTTCCCAGCGCTGTTCTGTCCAAACAGAAGGATCCCGTGTTTATCGGTCAATTCCACATTATTTGCGATGTAATGGTTCTGTGGGTTCATGACCTCCACCACAAGGTGGCGCAATTGATTACACGACAAGTAATTCTTTTCATCCGTTGGCTCGGGGCGCTTCAAACGGAAGCACGATGCGCTTGTGGCATTTGAAATAATCATGTCTATATAGGCGCTCATATGGGTCATGTATGTCAAAACCTTGTCATAAGTGTCAATCAATCCCTTCACCTCTTCCTGGAATATCTGGCGCCTCATCCTTACAATAAATCCCAGTATGAGTTTCCTTTCTTGAAAATACTTGTCAATCGTGGGGTGATGAATCCTGTAGGTACTGCTCATTGAACGGATGCGCAAGTCTGGCCTGTCCTTTAATTCATTGTAAATTTTCTTTGTCGCACTGATGTACGCTTCTTCTTCAGAAAAAATAATCCTCTGGAACATTTCCTTTCCAATCGATTCGTCCACCCATTTTTTAAAGGACACCTCTTTTGAATCAAGTTCCATCTGCTTCTTGATAAGGATCGGTGGTGTGCGAACCCAAATGGTGTCTGTTTCCCACGAACGCCACGATTGCATCAACGCCATATCCCATTTTTCATTGACAAATTGTTTGACCATCTGTATCTGTTCTTCGTGGGGTTTCCATTCTTGGATAAATTCCAGTTGTTGGGGGAACTTTGCCACCAGATTTTCAAAGTCAAACATCAATTTCAAGAAACGAAAGACAGTCTGCACACCCGCATTCCCCATCTGGATTTTTCGTAAAACATGTTCGACATCTGTGCTGTAGAATCCAATATTCTTCTTGATCTGGAGGTCCTGAACAAGGGGCAGGATGGCACTGATCTCATCGTATGACCTGTTGAGCATCGACGCGTTGTAATGGGGCGCAAACATTGTTTTTCGCAACAAGCGTTTGCCGGCTGGTGTGCTTGTGTTGTCCAGTATATCAAACAATGATTTTTTCTGTTTATTATTGTTTGAAAACAGGTCCAGATCGTAGAGGGATTGGGTGTTGTAGGCAACATGGTCGGTGTGGCACAAAAAATAGGGTTTTTGAAGACGATAAATTGCGAGTGGGTGGTGCTGTTCCAGGAATGAGATTGCGCACACCAGAATGGAAACCAATTCCGGGTGGCGTTCCAGACCAATCTCTTCAATGACAGAAATTTCGCGTGTTGTTCGTTGTGTATAAACCTTTTCCAGAACAATCTGCTGGAACTCAATCTCGCTGTACTTTTTGTTTTCGTTTTCCCATTTTGGTAAATTATGAACGCTTGTGTTTTCATCCATGTTTTCAATCTCCAGACAGCTCCTCAACAAAATCTCTTGGGGCTTATAAACATCAAAGATTTTGAGAACAAATGAAACGGCGTCATGTTCGTAATGGAATGTTTCTTCTTCACAGCAGATACTCCCATTCGTTGTATTGACACAAACATACGCCACTGAAAATACTGGTGAATGCTTTTTATCCAGAAAATCATATTTTTCAATAGACAATGCCAATACAGAACGATCAATGTCGTCCAGATTCTCATCCTCAATGTCCCCAATCATGACCGAAGGACTATACACACCTTGTAGATTACGCTCAATCTTTTCTCCTATATTGTTTTGCGCGTACACAGCCACCGTGTAGGAATGAGAAACAAGGTGTTGGACATATCGTGGCAATGAATGAGAAGGAAAGCCGCACATGTGCGGATTAGACATGGAATGGGGATTGTTCTTGTTCTTTTTTGTCAATACAATATTACAGATACGACTCATCTCTTTTGCCTTGCCAATCTCGCCTTTTGGTGTTTCAAACGTGTAAACCTCATAGAATTTTCCAATCTCCATCATAATGACAACATTCTTAAATTTTAGATCCATTTCCTTTTGTTTCTGGATGTATAAATCACATATTGGTGTGGAATTTGAATTTAACATTCTATCTATATTTAATTGGATTGTTTCTTTAAACCAATGAAATAAAAACTTGTTGAAAATGATAATATTATTGTTTTTAGATGGATTTTAATAAAAAAAATTTTAAGAACAAAAAAAAAACATATAAGAAAGATAAATTATGTCAAGAAATAGGATTTATCCCACGTTCAGTGAATTTGGCAGTGCCATGAATGAAAATGTCTTCAACCCCATGGATCAGTCCAATCCATTGACCTATTGCGTTCTCCCTACATTCAATAGCCAGTTCCTCCACGGTTCCACTTCATCCAATCTTCTCTACACACCCTATGGACCAGGTTGTATGAATTATATGAGTGAGCGTTGTTCTGATGTCTATGATGGTTTCTGCGAGGGCTATGTCAAGTTCAATACCGATACTGTCTGGCCCAATGTGGGTGCGATTGACAATCTCACCATGAACATTGCCAAGAACTACCTGAAAATCAAGACCACCGTTGGGCAGAACATGATCCGCAATGCGGCAGAGAGGAAATTCCTTACCTATGGGGGTGTGTCCAAGTTTGCCGAACCCTTCGACCCCAATGTTGCCAATTCCCCCCTTGTCACCCGTTATTCTTCAACGTACAACATTGGAACCATCGGCTACAAGAACCTGGATGATCCTTCGGCCATTGATAATGACCAGCTCATGATGGCGGTGGTCGAAAACTGGCCCGCCTGCTTTGATGTCCTTACCAAGATCTACATTGGCTACAAGAACAAGGACCCACGGATCAAATTATACCCAAGCAAATTTGAGGTGTTCCTCAAGGAGCACTCCAAGATCTTTGAGGATTTTATCTGTTTCCTCAAGACTGTCCCCAATTATCCTCTTGCGGAGAACTACATCACCACCCCCGATTATTACAACACCGGGAAATGCTATTATAATTTTTAAAAAATTGTTTATAAAAACTTTTTTTTTCAAAAAAAAAAGTTTCTTTTATAATTTTAATTTTTGTTTTATCTTGTGGATAAGCTGGCCGTTGTGGATTTCTTTTCCTGTTTCCAATGCGGCAATCTCATTTTCTTTCATACACAAAAAACGGGCGAGGTCCTGGCGTTTCCACTTGCGATCCATACGGTATTGGACGAGCTGTTGAGAAAATGCTTTATCCACTGTCTTGACACGGAATTCCTCGGTTTCATCCATCGCCATCCTTGCCTTGTCCGATTGCTCCTGGTAGTGTTTTTTTTCTCGTATCATTTTTATTTTACAAAACAGAACTATTTAAATTACACAAAAAATGATTTTAAGATTTTATCACAAACATATAATAAAAAAGTTATTTGTGGGGATTAATGTTTTCTTTGTGGAAACTGGTTCTTGTTTTTGATTTTGTTGTTTGTGCGAACGGTTTTCTCAATTTTCCTGTGGAACAACACAAGATTCGCAACCAATTGTCCCAGGTCCTGGATAAAGATTGTTCTTATTGTGAAAAACCATTGCATTTTCTATCTGTGAATGACCTTGTTTTTTATTATGGGGATCGTGAGAATTGGTGGGGGGACCAAGGTGCTCACAAGACACGCCATTTATACCACCAACTTCTGCCAACTTATCATTCGTATTATATTGTCGATTACAATATGGAAACCCTCGCAATCAAATCCTACGAAACAAGAAAGGCCATCAAACAATATGTAAGGCGTCGTTCTTATCTTCATATCAGGATTTTCAGTATATTTATTGAGACAATGTGTAATCTGTGGAAATACAAGAGGTTGAGGCCGATTGGAGCCACTTATGAGGAATTATGGAAAAAATATGAAAAAAAGATACTCGAAACACAACCACACCTCGGCACAGAAGAATTGAATCACAGGGTTGCCCTCACCATTATCCACAAATCATGCTGCACAAATAAATATATTGACTTTCTTTTTCATTGAATAAATTTTTTCTATTTATGATGAATGTGATTTAAAAATTTATTCATTCATCATAAATAGAAAAAATGCAACAAACTATAAGTATTATGGTGAAAAAATTATCTGTTATTTTTTATTGTATTTTTAAAGTGTTTTTGGTACTGAACATGATCATGTTGGGATTGTTTTTATACATCATGATCATCTCCAAGAATGGCATTGGGACGTTCTTGTTCATTATTTTTTTCATCAATTTTTGGATCATGATGATTTTCTTTTGTTTGCTTTCCATGTTCATCAAGCTATTTATTTGTATGGTCAATCAGGACCTCTTGAACGCACTGGATAGTGAGTATTCATGGATATTTTCCGTGATTTTCTTTCCATTGATCTCAGAGGAAGACGAAGAAGAGTTTGTCCGGCTCATCTCCCAACAAAGTTTCGAAACCGACAACCAGGAACAGAATAATACACAACCCCCTACAACCGAGAATCTTACAGAACTCGAAACCAAATGGCAAAAAATTTGGAAAGACGCACAAATTCCTAATGAAAAGAAGGAAGAAGCGTGCCTAATATGTGCCAATCTTTATTCACACGAATACCCCTCCCATAAGGGGTGTGTGGAACTCACGTGTTCGTGTGCCACACTCTTCCACAAGAAATGCGTGCTGGAATGGTTCCATTTCAACCAGAGACAGGATCAAACAGACGAGACCAAGCATATTGTCTCGTGCCCGTCATGCCGTCATGTTTTTACAAGTTGAATTATTATCAATCATATTCAAATCAACCTTGACATCACATAAACCAGTCCCCATGTTGGATCGTTTCCCACAGATGATGGAAGAAGAAACACATTTCAACCTGTCCTTCTCCGAGAAAAATGCGGCATTGAGAAAGTGTTCGACGGATTCCTCAAACGACGACCTTGCCAAAAACCCTCGCTGTTCCTTCTTCATCCCATACCTGGAAATGGAAACAATATTCCCATGATGGGTCATGATATCGACCAGAAGGAGGATGTGGCAAGGATTGATAAAGGCCCCATCAGAAGTAACCAGATTCCATAATTCTTCATAAAGGTACTGGCGTGTCGCCTCGATCCCCAGACAATTATAAATGTCCCACATGTTGTTGCTCATGGTGTGGTAGTATTCAAAACAGGGGTTGCCCAGTAGTTCCAGAAAATTGTTCCCAATCGTTTCCACATACCACCGATTGGTGGTGTCTTTCTGGACATAATAGTCGCGGACACCATTGATACCAGCAAGATGGATATCCTTTATTTTTTCGAGGACCACTTCCTTAAGGTAGACATCAATAAAGTTATTCTCATTGAGGAAAAGTGTGTTCTCATCGGGTGGTTCAATCTCTGAAATGTCCACAAAAATATCAATCTGCCCGATATGGATTGGAGAAACCACCACATGGAGATCGTGAAATACGGACATTAGTTTCTGGCGTATTAAAAACATTGGAAGCTGTCTCTGGAATAATGTTCTCTTATTCAACTGGATGCTGATACCGTGGTCGTGTTCCCTGAATTCCACACCAAACATCAAAGAATGTGGGTGGTACCAGATTTCTTCTGTTTTATTCTCATGGAAGATATTGAATGACGATATCAAATCACCGAATTTTATATTGACCAGTGAATTCCCAATATAATTACGGATCTCCCCTGGAGAATTGAGATTCGTGTTGGAAAGGTACAATCGGGAGGTTGTTACCTTTGGCTCTTTTGTGGCATTCAGGATTTCCAGAAACCTTGGCACACCCGTCAGCACCATCTGCACGGCAATCCCTGCCGCATGAAAAGAATTGAGTGTGGATTGGGTCTGTTTTTCACCGATGCTTTGGGCGCACAACACCCCCACATTTTCTCCTGGTTGTGCCAAGGACTTGTTGAAATTCTTGTGGATTTCTTCCCGTAGTTGTGGGAGGACTTCTGGGTAGATTTCAATCGTTTCCAGTTGCTGGCGTAATTTCGCAACATGGTGTTTTATTAATGTTTCCTTTAGTGTTTCACAAAAACAAGTGTAGGAATCCCCCAAACCATCCAGTATGGTTTCGATTTCTTTGGGTGTTGGTTTCCTCTTTGTCATGTTATTCTTTTCTTTTTGTTTCTACATGAAAAACATCAATTTTGAAAATTGATTTTTTATACAAAAATTAGAAAGTCAATTGACGAATGGAACCACGGACTCCTGATTTTTCTTACCAGGATCAATTATTAAATAGAGCTTACGATCAAGATGAAGAATTACAACGGATCATTATCCAGAGCCGACAGGAATACATGGAGAATGAACAACGTCAAAAACAGATTGAAAAAAAGAAGAACGAATTACAAAAACTTTTAGCGGTTCCAATCGCCCGATTGACCTTGTGGAGGAACACCACAAACAATACAGAAGAAAAGGAATGTCTCCGCCATATCCTCAACATTCTCTACATCAAGACACACGTGGGTAGGGACGATGATGATATTTATATCCCAGAAGAATCCAAAGAGGAATTAAGAAATTTTTTAGAAAAATACACGAAACAATCACATTTGTACAGGAATGTATATGATGTATGTCTCGAATATATGGAATAATTTTATATCGCATTCGATATAAAAATAAATAAGCTACCGATATTTTTTACATTCATTGATAAATAATAAAATTTGTGTGGATAGAATATTGATTGAATTTGTATAGTTTCTTATTCTCTTTTCACACGAAACGATGTGTTCGACCAGATGATCGTGCATTTCATGTTTCCTGATTTTTTTGCGACAGGAAGGACATTCACAAGGCCTTTCTGGGCATTCTATAAGGTGTTGTTCAAAAGATACAATTGGTATGTAGTGGCGACAATAAGGGCATTTCTTCTGTTCGTGTTTCTTTAGAAAATGTTCGGTTTCTTCCTGGAGTGGAATGTGCTCAAGACAAAAGGAACACCGGAATCGTTCTTTGCATTCCAGGACATGATTGTCTTCATCTTTGGCCTGGTAGTATGTCTGGCAATATATACAAGAAACAACACGAAAAAGACATTTGGTTTGGATATGGTGGTCAAGTTCATTCTGGGTGCCAAGAAAACGACACCCATCATTATCGTAAAAACACGGGTAATCTTTTTTGAGATCGAGGGACATTGTGAAAAAATCCTTTTCATACGAGTTTATAGCAGACAAGTTTGAACATTTTACTACAGCTGGGCATGTCAGGCATTTCCTGTAAAAAGTCCTTTCCGACCTTTTCTTGTCGAGTTGGAGGTATCCACAAGCACATTTCAAGCACACCCTCGTGATTGAATTACACGATGGACCATTTTCATTCTTACACGGGAAACATATGAAACGAACTGGCACACGCACTTTTTCATGACAAATACAACACTGGATATTCATAACAATGATTGATTGTTTTATTTTTATTTTTTTAATTCATTTTTTCACACTGATGTATTAATCGTTTCGCAATAACATTACGGATGGGCACGCACGTGCTTTCCATCAGGATGTCATGATTTGTCAATCTCAAAAAGTCCATCAGTTTTCCATTATTGGTGGACTGGCAGATGCTGATGTAGCGACCAGTGGGTATGCTACAGATGTGCATTTCGGGTGCCAGATACCCATTATGCCGTAATTTTTGGGGGAGTTTACCAAGATGCCTTGAACTTGCCCACCAAAAATTTCCAGAAAAATGAAGCAATGGGTACAAGGAAAGGGATGCCCCGACAGCATCGTATCCACGATCCAACCAGAAAATACAGATCTCGTGTTTTTCAAGCACAAAATAATCGAGATTTTTACGCCTCTCGTGATACATCTTTTTTTTATTGGCATCCCTGCTCACTCCCTTTGTGTGGAAATAAAAAAGATAATAATGTGATGTGGATGGTGGTATTTGTTCTCGAAAATTCTCAATGGCAAACTTCTCGTAGAGGTTCTCTGTGGTGGAAATAATCTTGAGTTTTGACATGTAGGGTTTTAATACTGGCAACACCTCATCTGTGTATTCGCATATAAAACAAAAAATCATGGTTGTTTTTGCTAATAAACCAGAACGCCTGATAGTGGATAGCTGTTCGGTGATAATTGTCTTGTAGTTTCCTATACAGCAAATAAAATAAACACCATAAATAACGGGTCGTGAAATCAAAAGCAGTGGATTCCCACGTATCCTTAATTTTGCGTATGGAAAATCGTCAACAGGTTTATAATCACCATAATCATCATTTTTATTAATATATTTCTGTATCCGGAAAGGCATCTTCTTTACACCATCGTTCCTAAAGCTCATTTTATCCAAGGCAAGATTTTTATTGTTGTATTTAATATTGTATATTAAATTCGTAAAAAGAAGGTATTATTGGTAAATGGATTTTAAAACTGTTTCGGTTTCGGCATCATTCTTGATGTAATTCTTGATGGCCCCATTGATACATTCTGTGATTTTTGCTGATTCTGCGATGCCCTGGTATTCTTTTTGTAATTCGGCAACCTTGGGTTTGAGGATGATACAGACGAATCCAATGAAAAGGGTCCTGTCTTCTGGGTCAATCATCGATTCCAGCAGTTTGTCCGCTTCCCCTGATTCCTGGATATTCATGGTGATGTAGTTAGAAATATTGGCGTAAATCTCATCCTTTGGATCCATCCTGATCTGGAATTCGTTGGGGACATCGTCGAACCCCTGGATGACATTGACAATCCTTGATAAATGACCTGTAGCGCAGAGTTGGTTCATTTCAACGAGTTCCTCTCCCAATCGTTTCCACATTTCCTCCTTGTGGCGAGAGTTGGAGATAATTGCCACAATACGGTCAAAAACCTGTGAAATTGTGGTCTCCCCCCTAAATTTCGAAGGATCGGAACGGATCCTGTTGATACTTGATTGGATCTTTTCCTTGTGTTTGTGGTAATCGGGGTAATAAGCGGAGAGCTCTCTTTCCACCATGACAAGTGGGGAGGGTGTGGTGGTGTGGCCCATAATATTCTTGACACTCTCAATGACTGTCTCATTGATCTTGTGGTTGTGGACATTCTGTGTGTCGTCATAAACAGTGGCCTTTTTGTTCATTGCGTTGAATGCCCTCCTCTCCAACCGCCGGTACTGATCCAAAAGTGCCTGTTGGACTTGTTGTTCTTCGGGTGTCATTGGGGGTGGCTGGTTATTCAATTGGTGGACCTGTTGGTAAGGGGTCAAGGGTGCTCGTGCCGACTGGCTGATGGTGGGTGCGTTCTGTTTCATGACATTCTGGATCCGTTCCATCCTCTGCAGGATCTGTGCCATCTCTTGGACCTTTTCGTGTTCTTGCAGGTTCTCCATGATCCGTCGGGAACGATCCATATAAATCTTGTTGTTGCTCCTCATCAGGATTTCCAGCGCATTTGCCCTCACTTTTGGGTTCTCTTGATTGTCAGAAGCAATCGCCATGATCATTTCATATACATTATCAATCTGCTGTTGGTTCCTGGATTTCCATATAATATAAACGGCAATTTCCATCTTTTTCACCACAGACAATGTATTACATTGAGAAAAAATCACATACAGGAAATCACATTCATTGGCCTTTTCAAGCTGGTTGGCAGCAACGAAATCGTGGAGGGTCTTGAAAATGTCCCTGTGGGCGTGATCAATATTGAACCTGTTCATCAGTTCTGTCGAATAATTCTTGACCCAGTCATACGAACGACTGGGCTCTTGTTCGACAACAACGACTTCTTGTTTGGGGCATTCGATATAATTTTCATTCACGATAATTTGTTGTTCTTCTTCTTCTTTTTGTTTCTGTTCTTGTTGTTCCATAAATTTCTCTTCTTCTTGTGATTTTTTCCATCGATAAAAAAAAGTCCCAAACAAAATAAGCACGATCAACAAGATTATTATCGGTATAATATTTTTTCTTTTCATTTTTTGTTTGTTTGTGGTTTTTGTTTTTAAATAGATATTATTTGTTCTGGCTTATCAAAATTATTATTATTTTTTTAAATAATAATTAGTAATAAACAGCAAAAATGGCAAAAACAAAAACGACAAAATCGAAAATGTGCCCATACAGAATGAAGATGATGATGGTGGCTGTCGCATTATCAGTGGCTGTGATTCTGGGGGCATACTTTACATTTGCGAAGGAGAATTACGAGACAAAAACAATCTCATCGTGCCCTGCGAGTATAATGTATGAGAATAAGACATACACCCACCTCGCAGGGCACGATACAGTGTTGGAAGCCAACCAGGGATACGGGTCGTGTGATTTTGATATTACATCGTGTATTTATGGGAGGAATATCCAGGACAAGACAATGAATGATGGCAAAAAAGTGGCGCGTGTGTGGTGGAATTCTCCAGCATGTGGAAGGACCAACTGGAAAAAAACATTTAAATTTTGCGACAAGGACGACATTGTGGCCGTTCACTTCAAGGATATTGCCGACTCAAAAAAGAGAAAGATTGTTTACGCTGGCAAGACGGGGTGTGTAACGGATTGCAACAATAGTTGTCTGGCCAAATACGGAATGTCTGCCAACAAGAGTGTTTTGGACAACGCCTCGATCAATCCTGGAATAGATGGTTTTGAAAATAACAAGGAGTGCAACCTCAAGTATAACACGAGCAATGTAAAAATCATTTGAAAAATCAAACAAAATGAACCTTGAAAACCCCCATGAGGAAAAGAATGACAATCACCACAAGGAATGAGCACGAAATAAAATAGAAAACACGACAAAGATCAAGCATATTATCTTTTTCATTCTTTCAACAGGAATGAAAAATCATTTTTAATTGGAAAAAAAAATTATTATAAAATATTTTTGATAATGGTCTCAATCTGTTGGTGGAATTCTTCCAGACCATTCTTTTTATTTGTAAGAACATAATCTTCTTTGATCGATAATTGTTCTGTTTCGGATGGGTGGTGGTCGCAATGGTGGCCCCCATCCACAATCCGGATCAACACACCTCCCCGATCCTTGACCCATTCTGCCTCATTCCTGAACCTCACATCTGATATGACAATGTTGCCTGTTGAAGCGCGCATGTCCATATGCCTCACCCAGAAATCATTCCCAAGCATATTCCTGACCATGTCTGTCCCTACTTTTTGCATCATTTGTCTTGGCGACAGACCCCATCTTTTATCCACAACCTCCTTAAGACAAGGGTCGTACATCTGTTCTGGTTCCAGATGAAACAAGATCTGGCATATTTGTTTCACGGGTTCCGCAAATGCCTGTTTCTTGAAGTTGCGGGTTTGAACAAGGTAATCAGCAAATGTGTCTTTCCCAGATTGTTTATATCCAATCAATCCAATAAGAACCATGTTTTCTTTTAATTTCTTCAAACAACAAATCCAATTTCATTTTTGAAAAAATGAAATCAAGCCCCCAAACTTTATTTTATTTAAAAGTTGTAGCATTTAACGATAAAACAAGAATGGAGTGTAGTGTGTGTTGTAGCACAAATTACGAAAAAAGAGTAAAATGTCATTATTGTCAATACGAATCGTGCGGTGAGTGTGTTGAAAAATATTTATTGAATATTACAAGTGATGCTCATTGTATGAATTGCAGGCACTCGTGGGATTTATTGTTTTTGAAGCAAAACCTGGACCAAACTTTTCTGGAGAATTCTTTTAAAAAATATCGTATAAAATTATTGGTGAATCGATTTCACAGGGTGTTGGGTAAGGATTTTCTGTGCCCGTGCCCTTCGTGTCATTATGGCAAGATACGGAAATCCACAATGACATGTTCGTCGTGCTGGATCAAGGTGTGTGAAAAATGTCTTTGCCACCAGGAAGAACAGCACAATTGTCGGGAGGAGATTGTGAAATCCCTGAACAAGGTGGCGGAATTGAGCAAGCGTTGCCCCGGTTGTCGTGTACCGATTGAGAAGAAATCTGGGTGTTTCCAGATGTTCTGCACCCAGTGTTATACGGCATTTGACTGGAAAAATGGAAAGATACTGGAAAAAAATATCCATAACCCACATTATTTCGATCACCAGCAGCACCACACTATGAAAAACGGATTCCAACAGATACTCGACAATATGACAGAATACTCTCTTAAACGAATTTTTAAAGAATTCTACCACCTAATGATGGATATTGAAACCCAAATGGAAAAGGTTTCCCCCTTGAAACAAAAACACCCAGAGTTATTCTGTTGTGGGGAAGACCAATTGTATCAGCATGACGAAGAACGACAAAGGAATCTCTCTTTGTATGTCCTATGGTGTGATTATTATAAACGAGGGATGAAGATCCTTCTTGATATCACGAAACAAAACTACACAAATGTTTCGTATCAAATCAATTGTTTCAAAAATGATTTAAAGGAAATACTTATCGATTATAACGAGCATGTGGCGGAATGCTTACAATTGAGGGGGTATAGGTTATTCCCATGCAACCCACCCGTGTTGTGTATGTAATCAAAATTAATAATAATGCGTTGTTTGTATTACTTATCTAAATAAATTATTTAGATAGGACAAAAATAATGGATCTCATTTACCGGAATCACCAGAACCCTTTGATAGTGCGCGCCGTAGAAGGACTATCCACCAATATGCTGTTGGGGTACTGGTATGGTGGAGGGTGTTTAGATTCCTCATTGTCGTATGCGTATATTCTTCATTGGATGGCGTCGTTTTATTGCCACACGTGTCCATCTTTCCAGAGCTTCATGATTGATACTCATTTCATCGACATGGTTGTCATGGAACGCTTATACTATCTGCACAACTCTATAATGATCTACATGATTTATCTTTTTTTCATGTTATCAAACAGCAATCGTCTCCACCCGTTTATCTGTTTTGGAAAGAATGGGGTCGCAGTTGTTCTGTCCTTTGTTTATGGAAAACTTCCATATGAAGAATTCCTATTTTTTTTAATGGCTGGTGGATTGTATATTCTTTCTGATATTTGTTTACAAAACAATCGTCTATACTTGAAATCTATGGCACACACTTGTTTTCATTTCTGTATGACAATATGTTCTTATCTAGAAACAAATTCATATTGTTTTGAGAAGAATAATAATTCCTTATGGATTGTTGTTTATTTTCTCTATATATTGAGGGCAGTTGGTATATTATTGTCTCCTTGATTTACTTGCGTGATTTTTTCAAGAATTTCTTTTGTTGTTTGCGGGGTTTTGGATTCACACAGACCATCATGGGTGGTGAAATTATGTCCAAAAGACTAAAGACAAACCCAGACAACAAAAGGCCAAACAAGAAATAAGTATAGAAATTTTTCTGCATGCAACGATAGATAGTGATCCATTTCTTCTCTTGTGTCTCGTCCATATCCCCATCAATCAGCATGATTTTCTTCTTTTCCTTGAGGGTATATACAAAATAGGTCGTCACAAAAACGATACACAGAATATCGGATATAAGGTGGTAGATAGGTTTGGATTGGCCACACGTAAAGGTGGAAACAATAATATAAAGAACTGCAACAAAACACCCCTGCATGAGGGCGCACCAGTAGGTGTTTTCACGCTCCTTGCGTATTTCATTATAGACCTTCTTCTGGTCATTGTCCAAAACCTTGACGAATTCTTTTATTTTTGTGTAGCAGTCCTTGACACCCACAAAAGCAAAGATAAAGGCGATTGTGATCATGGTTGGAATGTAGAACCAGCGTGTGTGAAATTCAATATATACTTGTTCTGCCATTTTTATTATTTTATTTGGTAAAATATATTTTGTTCAAAATATATTTTGTTTATTTTAGAAAATGGTTTAAAGAATAGATTTTTATTTTTCTGTTCAATGGAGGACAATGAGGGCAGAGACACGATAGATGCTTTCATCCATGCTCATATTGGTGTAAGAAATACGGGGGCGTTGGAGGTTGAACCATTCCCGAAGATAGATATCCTGGCAGATCTCACGGCAGGGCAGGTGTATATTGTTGATCATACGGGTATAAGGGTCAATATCACGCATACTATCATTATCATTCTCCCCCATACAGGCATTCGCCATATTCTTGACGGACACCAGGAGCTCGTCGGGGTGGACAAAGAGTTTCATTCCCCACATCAGCGACAAGATATTGTGCATATAGCATAAAGCTTTGATACTGGTGGATTTTTTCATTGTCCTGATCAAAAGATCGGCCGTCATTTTTTTCTTGATGAGGAGTTGTTCTTGATGACCCCAATGGGTATGATAGATGCCCCAGATATGGAAAAAAAAGGACTTGTCCATTTTTACTGAAAGAAGATCTGTTTAGAAGAACAAATAAATAAAATTCCAGTTAGTAATGCGATGCTTGTTCCTATAAATGACTGTTTGAAAGCTTGTCAAAATCAGTTTTCTCATGACAAACCATTTAACAACACATTTTCTTTTTGTGTAAAAAATGATCCAGAATGATGTTGGAAAATACCTGATAGAAACATATAATCATGTGGGGTGCGACCACAAGAACAAGGATACAAATACAAGGGTGGCCGTGCTGGTGGAAACACGTGATGCGTATTTCCTCCCCCTTGTCCTGAAGAATTTCTGTGGTTTGTTGGGAGCAGAATGGAATTTCCATTTGTTTATCAACGACAAGGTGGAAATGTTTTTATCAAAAGAATTGCCCCATTTCCAGTATCGCAAAACAAAGATCCCAAACAAGAGAATGACCCCCAACCAGTATTCTTTCCTCTTGCGACAAAAAAAATTCTGGGAACAGATCCAGGAAGAGACCATCCTTGTTTTCCAGATTGACTGTTTATTGTTGAGACCCGTGCCGACGTGGGCCGAACAATACGACATGATTGGGGCTCCGTGTGGCCTGATTCGGGGGAATGAGATGTGTGTTTACAATGGAGGGTTTTCATTACGAAAGAAAAAAGCCATGCTGGAAGTGGCACTGGAGAGTGTGGAACAGAACCAACTTGAGAATCGACCAGAGGATGTGTTCTTCACAGATTCATTGTGGGAAAAGGGTGGGTATAATCTGCCAAATGTCCAGACAGCATACGAGTTTGCGACAGAAGATGTTTATTCCACTCACCCCATCGGCATCCACGGCACGGATAAATATTATTCCTGATTTTATTTTTATATTTTATATTTATATAGGGAAACGAATAAACAACAAGATGAAGATGATTATGCCAGAACGTCTGCAAAAACATATTCTCAAAAAAAAAAAATTTGTTCCACAAAGACCTATTATTAAAAAGATTAATAATCCTCCACCACCCAAGTACGACTACTACTTGTCCATTCTGTGCACATTCAAGAATGAGGCCATGAATATTGGTGTGTGGGTGGAACACTACCTCTGGATGGGGGTGGATCATTTCTTCCTGATTGACAATGGTTCGGATGACAATTCCAGAGAGATCCTCCAGCCTTACGTGGATAAGGGTGTTGTTTCTGTTTTCTATATGCCAAAAAAATACCAACAAACCCAACACTATCGGCACGTATACAAGCACCACATAAAAAATAACAGCAAGTGGGTGATTATGGCCGATTCGGATGAGTTCTGGTACGTGAAAGATTCCACCATAAAAGACACACTACCCAAATACGAAAAGTATAATGTCATAATGTCCCAATGGAGGAATTTTGGGACGGATGGGCACATCGAACACCCAAAAGACATAAGAACGGCAATTGTTCATCGTAAGGAAAAACTTGAATGCACAAAATGTATATTTCAATCTAAAAATACCAACCCTCAACAAGTAAGCATCCATAGAATCGACGGAGAGACAAATATCTTTAAAGCAAACAATGTATTTAGAATAAATCATTATCCAATTCAATCAGAAGAATATTTTAAAAATGTGAAAATGGTAAGAAGATCTGCGGCATCTGTTATAAAATCCACTACTAAAATCAGACACGATATGAAATATTTTAATCATTATAATTCAGATACAAATGTGCTGGATACAGACCTTAAAGACATGATTGAAAAATATGAAACAGAAAAATCCACAAATCAGTCGTAGTTTAAAAGGATGATGAATTATTATAAAAATTTTAGTCATCAATCATGTTTTTATGACGGGGTGTGTGCACCACCATTTCCTTTTTTCCCCAGGTTGTCAAGGTAGTCCGTTCGGGATCGGTAGATGGTTTATCCTTCCCCATGTTCTTAATCCATTTTACTGGTGATTTATTGTGGATTGCCTATGGTGTCATGATTAAGGATGTTATTATTATATCATTTGAAACATTTGCGTCAGTCTTCAACTTTATCATCTTGATTTACTTTTTGAAAAAATATTATCGTTGCGAATAATTAATAAATAAAATTTATTTATTAATATTAATTACTCTTTTATAAAATGGACCTTGTAAAAATGACAAATTTGCGGGTTGCCCCCGTATGCCAGCAGGGGGGAACACAAACCATGCAACAAGCCATTTACCTGACACACAATAACCCCTGTGGTGCCAATCAACTCATTTTCCAGGAAATGGGTCTCACCCAAATCCGTTATATTGATCTAAAGAATTATCTGGACCAGATTTTATCAAACCCAGAGGTGCGGGCATTGTTTGAACAGGTCCAGATCGATGGCACCGAATACATCAACAACCCAGACACCGAACCCATTTTATTAAAGTACCTGAATTCTTTATCACTATGGGCTCAATCTGGGTATTATAACCTCCCAATCCCCGAAACTAATTTTCCTGGGTATCGTTTAAAATTCTCAGTATATGACGCATCTGGGAATGCGATTTTTGATTCATTCTTTCCATCACTTGTCATTACATACGAAATTAGTCCTGGTATTTATGCCCTAGAAGGTGTTCCTCTTACCACCCCCAATCCTTATTTTCAATCTGGCACGACTCTATATAAATTAGCCATCCAAAGAAATCTTTTAGCATATATTGATATTGTAAACTATTACCCCATTGGCATTAATACAGTGTTTTCCGATTTTATGATCAACCAGGTCATGTTCCCCGAAACCATTATGGCAACCGCATCCTTATTGATTGACACCGCCAATGCCCGCGCATTTGGCATCCCCAAGTATGGTTTCTCCGCCAGAAGCAACCAGAATTGGTTTGGTGGGATTGGGTATCATTGTGCCCATTTTATCGAAATCCGGACAACCCCTGACGAGAATGGACAAACAACGCTCATTGAAACATTGTTTGCTCGTTTGAGCCTTGAAGAAGACACGATATTTTTATCATCTCCCTCACCTTTTCCTACTACTTTAGGTGTTCAATCACAATTCAAAAATACATTATCGTAAACAAAATATTTTTAATGCCCTTTAAATAAATAATGGACACATTAAAAATACAAGATAAATTCAGGATAGGTCCAACACTGCAACAAGGGGGCACACAAACCATCCAACAATCTATTTACCTGACCCACAATAACCCTTGTGGTGCCAACCAACTCATCTTCCAAACAATGGGGTTGACCCAAATCCGTTATATTGATCTAAAGAATTATCTGGACCAGATTCTGGCTTCTCCACAGATGCGATCCTATTTCGAACAGGTTCGTATCAAGGGCACAGAATATATCAACAATCCAGATAATCCACAATACCTTCTAAGGTACCTACAGGCATTGGGGGAATGGGCTTATGCGGGTTTCAATAATTTGCCGGTGCCTCCTGATTATTATCCAGGTTATTATTTTAAGTTTTCGGTGTACGACGCGTCTGGGTGTGCGATCTGGGATTCTGATTTTCCATTCCTGACAATAACACAAGAAGTGGGTGGTGTTGTGTATTACAATCAGGTACAACTAGAGGCAAACCCCTTTTTCGCAGCATACATCAATCTCTACAAATTATCAAACGCCTACCCCGCCATTGCTTACATACGGACAAACGGATACCCATACGGTCGTGCTGTGCTTGATTCGGATTTTTGTTTAAACCAATTGGGGCTCCCTGAATCCATCATGACCACGTCCTCGTTGCTGATTGATTCTGCCAATACACGCACATTTGGTATTCCTAGATATGGATTCTCGGCAAGGAGCAACCAGAACGTATTTGGTGGTATTGGATACCACTGTTCGCATTTTATGGATATCCGCACGACACCCGATGAGGATGGTCAAACAACATTAATCGAGTCCATTTTTGCCAGATTGAGTCTGCAGGAAGACACCCTTTTTACAAGTAGTACAAGTAGTATTGGGGATTTACAACAAAAAATTATTAATAAATTTACCAAACATAAATAATGGATAGTTCAGCTCGTATTTTAAGGGATCTGCGTATCAGCCCCACCGTCCAACAAGGGGGCACACAAACCATCCAACAATCCATTTATCTGGCACACGACAATCCGTGTGGTGCCAATCTCCTCATCTTCCAGGAAATGGGATTGACCCAAATTCGGTATATTGACCTAAAGAATTATCTGGATGAAACACTGGGGGCAGAACAGATGAGGTTGTTGTTTGAAGAAGTAAGAGTGGCAGGCACCGATTTTATCAATAATCCATTGGACGAACAGAAACAGAACAAGTACTTGTACAAATTAGGTGAATGGGCATACTTTGGATTGGCGAACCTCCCTGTGCCAATCCTTGAATATCCTGGTTATCGTATTAAATTTTCTGTGTACGACACGTCGGGGTGTTTGATATGGGATTCCAATTTCCCATTCCTCCAGATCATGTCAGAAACAGCGGGAATTTATTATCGTAATTTCTTACCGCTTGTCTCAACTCCACCCTTGCCATCATCAACCTCTCTCTACAAGTTATGCAACACCTATCAACTGATGCCCTATCTGGATCGGACCAATGGATATGTCAATGCTACGCTCTTTTCCGATTTTGTGGTCAATCAATTAACCCTCCCTGAATCCATCATGGCCGTTGCCTCATTGTTGGTGGATTCCGCCAATACACGCACTTTTGGGATCCCCACATATGGGTTTTCTGCCAGGAGCAATGCCAATGGGATTGGGATTGGTGGGATTGGGTACCATTGTTCGCAATTCATCAATATACGGACAACACCCGACGAGCAGGGGAATACCACGCTTATCGAATCGATCTTTGCGCGATTGAGTATCGAGGAAGACACCCTATTTGTAGGGACAGTCCCTCATACAACATTATACACCGAAGAAATCCGGTTAAGATACAAGGAAATCTTTGAAAAGATTGAACAGAAAAAGGCACAATTACAGAACGAAAACAACAATGGGTCTGAATCGGGCATATTGGAAGAATTCATCACGAAAAACCATACTGGCATCTTTGCTCGTTCTGCCGCAATACAACGCGTTCTTTCACAAATGATTTAAAGACGACTTAAAAATTTTATTACTTTTATACTGGCTTAAAAGGGTATCAGTAATAAAATAAAGAAATTATGACGATTCAAGCGTTTGGGGTCGACCTTGGAACGACCAACTCGTGCAGTGCTGTTTTTGAGAACAACAAGGTGGAAGTCATTGCGCACACGACGACCGGCAACCGCACGGTCCCCAGTTGGGTGTCATTCAATCCAGAGACAGGCGAGAGAATGGTTGGCGACGCCGCCAAGAACCAGGTTGTTTCCAACCCTAAAAACACTATTTTTGATGCGAAACGATTCATCGGCAGGACGTGGGACGATCCGGTGGTCCAGAAAAACAAATCCCACCTGACTTGTAATCTGGTGGAGAAGAACAACAAACCCCATTTTGAAGTAGAAATCAAAGGGGAGAAAAAATTATTCACCCCCGAGGAGATTTCGTCCATGGTGATGGGGGAGATGAAGGCCATCACCGAGGCGTACCTGGGCTATGAATTGAAGAAGGTTGTCGTGACCGTTCCTGCCTATTTCAACGATTCCCAGAGACAGGGCACCAAGGATGCGTGTGCGATTGCCGGACTGGAGGTCCTGCGCCTTATCCAGGAACCCACTGCGGCATCCATCGCCTATGGGCTGGACAAGATGAAGGAAGGAGAAGAGAAGAATATTATCGTGTTTGATTGCGGAGGTAAACATTGTGCCACTGCCTCCTGTGGTGTAAGCCCACCAGTTTTCTAAACCAGTAGAAAACTGAACCTGGAAAATTGCTGGAAACTTCTAAAGCTTTCTTTACCACAACGTGATCTGCGAAGATGAGCGTGAAGGTTTGAAAAAAAGAAAGATGCTACAATGGACAATCAGCAGCCGAGCGCGGTCATTTAAGGAATCTTATTGCTTGAATGATTAACCTTGAAAAAGGGCGAAGGTTCAACGACTAGGTGGAGTAGCCTACGGCAAGAAGCTATGGTAAAACACCCACGATAACCAGGCCTATTTCTTCTAAAGAAATAGTGAAGATATAGTCTGACCTCATGTGAAAGCATGAGAAGCAGTGTTTAAACGGCATTGCGATAACAAAAATTGGGCACACACGATGTTTCATTACTCAATATTTCTGATGGTATTTTTGAAGTGGTGGCCACTTCAGGCGACAGCAATCTGGGCGGAGAAGACATTGATGTCCGGATGGTGGAGCATTGCGCCAAGGAATTCAAGAAGAAGACAGGGCTGGACCTGGAAGGAAAGACAAGGCCATTGAGGCGGATCCAGAATGCTTGCGAGAGGGCCAAGAGGACACTCTCGTCCGCTTCCACAGCCACCATTGAGATTGATTCCTTGTATGAAGGGCATGATTTCAATCTGGTCATTACTCGGGCCAAATTTGAGGACCTGGCTGCCGATATCTTCAGGCGGACCATGGATCCAGTTTACAAGGTGCTGGCGGACGGCAAGATTGGCAAGGCGCAGATTGATGAGGTGGTATTGGTGGGGGGCACCACACGTATCCCAAAAATCCAGAGTATGTTGAAGGATTATTTCGGGAAGGATCCTTGCACTGGCATCAATCCCGATGAAAGTGTGGCTTATGGTGGTGCCATTCAGGCGGCCATTTTGTCAGGTGTCCAATCCGATAAAACAGACAATATTGTCTTGTTGGATGTCTGCCCCCTTTCTTTGGGGATTGAGACGGCTGGCGAGATGATGACCGTATTGATTCCACGGAACACCACCATCCCAGCCAAGAAAACACAGACCTTTTCAACCTTTTCAGACAACCAACCATCGGCCACCATCAAGATCCTGGAGGGAGAGCGTGCTCGTTCTGCTGATAATCATGTGCTGGGGACATTCCAATTGGAGGGCATCCCACCCGCACCAAGGGGTGTCCCCAAGATCAATGTGACGTATGACCTCAGCGCGGACGGGATCCTGGAGGTCAGTGCGGAGGTGGAAGGGAAGGATTCTTCCAAGAAGAGCTTGACCATCACGAATGATAAGAAGAACCTGAGTGAAGAAGAGATCAAGAGGATGATTGATGAGGCCGAACAGTTCAAGGAACAGGACAAGAAATTCAAGGAGCAGGTGGAAGCCAAGAACCTTTACGAATCGGTCCTCTACCAAGTCAAGAGCCAGCAGAACCTTCCAGAAGAGGCCAAGGCAAAAGTGGAAGAAGAAATCAAATGGTTGGATGAGCATCCAAATGAAGATGCGGAAGTTTACAATGAACGCCGGACGAAAATCATGGAGTCATTGAAACCACCAGAGACACCTTCACAAGAAGATGGCAATTCAACCCCACCAGAAGAGAAGATGGACGAACCAAAAATAGAAGAAGTTGACTAGCAACAAAAAAATAATAAATTAAAAAAATTGTATAAAGAAAAGATGAACCGTTGGATCAAGCACGCCATGGCTTACGCCAAGAAGAACAAAGTTTCGTACCACGATGCCCTTACCTTGTCCCGTCCCTCCTACCACAAGGAGTCCAAGACCCGTCCCGGTCAATTGGATTTCACAACCAAAAAGACCTCCAAGGTGTTCCACGAGAAGGGGCACTGGGTTTCCAAGGGCCGCAAGCCCTACAGCAAATAGATAGATGACACAATATTTTTATTTAAAACCATATGGGAATGTGTAATAAATAAAAATGGAGACTATTGCGTCGCATTACATGCACCATATGAGCGTTGTTTCGGACATACACGAGCATCTTCCAAAGCTGCTTGAATTATCGGTGAAATGCGAGACCATCGCCGAGGTAGGCGTTCGTTATGCGGTTTCCACATGGGCATTCCTGTATGGGCTGTGCCTGAACCAGAAAACACAAAAGAAACTGGTGTGCCTGGATATTGTCCCACCCAGTTGCCTACAGGACATCCATAAATTGTGCGTTTCGTGTGGAATCGAATTTGATTTTTATCAGGGGAACAGTGCGACAACGGCATTACCAACAGTCGATATGATGTTTATTGACACGTGGCACGTTTATGCCCACTTGATCCGGGAACTGGAATTCCACCATTGCCGGGTCAAGAAATACATTGTGCTCCACGACACCGAGGTTGACAAGATCATGGGGGAGAGCGTGCGTGAAAAACACGACATCCACAAGGAAAGCCAGGAGTATGGCTACCCAGCCCACGAAATCATGATGGGTCTTTCCTTTGCGATTGATGAATTCCTGGAACGGCACCCCGAATGGCGGTTCAAGAAACATTACCCCAACAATAATGGGCTGACCATCCTAGAGAGAGTTGAAGAACGAACAACCTATAGCGCAACACATTAGATTAGATTAAATTAAATATTTTCAAAAAAATATTTAAATCACTACAGTTTTTTTTTACTTTTTGTTTGAAAAGAAACAATAGATTTTGTACAAACATAAAACCAGAATAATAAAGTACACTACCAACAAGGATGCTGGGACTGCCATGGAGGGTTTCTGGAACTGGATGGATTTCTTGTCCTTCCCGACATAAATTTCAAGGTGGTCGCCCACCTGGACGTGCTGGTTAAGGAGTTCTTTTACACTATATTCTTTTTCATCCACATTGTAGACGATCTCAACAAAAGAAACAATGGGTGTGTATTGAGAAAAATAAATGGTCTTGACAATTCCCTCATTCTTGTTGTATTGTGATTGTAGGATCTGTTCATAAAAACGAGGGACAATCAAAACACCAAAGAACAAAAGGAGAAGCAAAAGCATAATGGTGTGTTGTTGGGCATATTCTAGACAACGGGGATTGACTTTTTCTTCTTTCTTGCTTGACATGTTTTATTGTAAATAAAAAAAAAAATCTTCTTTTCGTATAGAAAGAGACGATCTAAATGAAAAAAATATCATCAGTTCCTTCTTTCCAGGATGATTCATCTAAAAAGTTTTTTAAATTAATGGGCAATGCGATCCTCTTGGCTTCGATTCAAGCGTCGATTGGTTCTGTAGAAATGTCAAGCAAGTTTTCAGTCGTGAATTTCTCTAAAGACCAGAGCACTTTACAGGGGGCCGCGGATGCCCTTACTGGCTATCTGTTCATTGGGACAATCTGGATGATTGGGAGCATCCTGATCAATTATGGGCAGTATGGTTGGTCGGGTCTTGTGGCCAGCTTGGCTGCTAATCTTGTCATCATGGGGTGGATCGTGCTGAGTTATATCCAGGCATTCAACATTGCGGTCAAGCGGTACAAGCTCAAGTTCCCCAAGATCATGCGGTTGAAATTTGATTAATGAATATATCAAATTTATAAAATATTGATATTACAACGTTGATACACTATTTAAAAAAACAATTATTTAGAAGAAATATGGACATTATTACGAATTGTCGAATATGTAAATCCACAGATTTAAAGGATGTAATTGACCTTGGCGAACAATATATAACATCCCGTTTCCCTGAAAAAAATGACTTTTCCACACCCAAATGCCCAATAACTCTTTGTTTGTGTGGTGAATGTGGTTTGTTGCAATTGAGACAGACCACCCACTCCTCAGAACTTTACGAACACGAGTACGGCTATCGTTCTGGTATCAGCAACACCATGAAAACCCATTTAAAGACGTACCACGAAGAATTGATGGGAAAGGTGCTGGATTGGAAAGAGGGGGATATTGTGCTGGATATTGGGAGCAATGATTCAACATTTTTGAAATTCTACCCAAAAGAACTGGTGCGGGTGGGGATTGACCCCACTGGGAAACAATTCTCCCATTTTTACACGGATGAGGTATTGATCCCCGATTATTTTTCCAGTGAGATTTTTCATAACAAATTCCCAGATAAAAAATGCAAGATTGTATCTTCCATCGCCATGTTTTACGACCTTCCAGACCCAGTCCAGTTCGCAAGAGATATCGAAGGCATCCTGGAAGATGATGGGGTATGGACGTGCGAACAGAGCTATTTGTTGAACATGCTGGATGCCAACAGCATCGACACCATCTGCCACGAGCACCTTGAGTATTACACCCTTTCCCAGATCAAAGAGATTGCGGATCGCTCCAGATTAAAAATCATTGATGTGAAATTCAATTCGTCGAATGGTGGGAGTTTCAGGATTTATTTGGCGAAACAATCATCCACAAAACACCAAGAATGCCAAGAATTGATCCAGTCCATCCTCATCAAGGAAGAGATGTATTCTTTAAAAGACCCACAGACATACCAACATTTCTACCAGAGGTGTGCGGATGAGGCAAGCCGTTTGAAAATGCTGATCAACACCATCAATGAAAATGGGAAAAGAATATGGATCTATGGGGCGTCCACCAAGGGGAATTGCACCCTCCAGTTTGCCAAAATTACAAAAGATGACATCCCCTATGCGGTAGAAAGGAATCCCAATAAATTTGGAAAAATGACACCCACTGGCACAGAAATCATCAGTGAAGAAGAGATGAGGAAAAATCCACCCGAATACCTCCTTGTCCTGCCGTGGCATTTCAAGAAGGAAATTATTGAACGAGAAAATATTTTTCTAGAGAATGGGGGGTCTCTTGTGTTTCCATTCCCCCATCTCGACGTCTTCTCCCTCCACCCAAAGCTTCTGCTGACGGGTTGCGATGGACATATTGCCTCTTATTTTCTTGATCATTACAAACATTTCTACAACATATTTGGTGTGGGTCATTCCAGGAACCACGACAACCCACACAATATCACCAAGTTTTTTGCGAGTGGCGACAACAAACTCCTGGAAGATTTTATCATGACCATCAACCCCCAGTACATTGTCCATCTTGCGGGAATTTCCAATCCTCAAACAGCCCTTGAAAATCCAATCGACACCCTTGACACAAATGGTCGCATGATTACGGTCATTTGTGATTGTGTCTACCGGAATAATTTGGCGACAAAAATTTTCAATGCGTCAAGCAGTGAGATATTCAAGGGTCATGGTGATTACACGATCCACGAAGAAGATACTCATTATCGACACCTCCACCCTTACTCCATATCGAAAATCATGGGCCATTCATTTATCGATTTTTATCGTGAAAAACACAAATGCCCTTTTTATAATGGCATTATATTCACAACGGAATCCTGTCGCAAATCAACGGATTTCTTGTTGAACAAGGTTGCCCACCATTCGCACCAATGGATCAAGAACAAGACCCCCATCCAGATTGGGAACCTGGCCTCAATGAGGAACATTATCCACGCGTCGGATGTCGCCCACGCGATCCATTGTATCCTGATTTGTGGAGAAGAAAACTATGTTATTTGCCACGACCAGAGCTATTTGATGGAAGAACTTGTCATGGGAATCTACAAGAGGGTGGGTATTGAACTCGTAAAGAAGGAAAATTATTATGTCAATAAAGACACGGATGAGATTGTCCTTGTCGTTGATGAAAGAAACAAGAGGAACGAAAAATCAAACAATATTCAGGGGGACAATTCGCGTCTAAAAAAACTGGGGTGGAATCCATCAATGACCATCGATGGTTTGCTGGACGAGATCAGCCATTACCACAAGACATTATAAAAACGACACCAATCTATAAAATAAAATTTTATAGATAAAAATGAAGATTGAAGTATCGGATGGTGAAATTGCGGACAAGCATTCTATTTTATGCCTAAAACTGGAAAGGATTCCCGACAAACAGAAAAGGATTGAGATCTTGCGTGAAAAAGAAATCCTTCACGACTACACCCTATCCTTGATTGTCAAATGGCCCATGTACTACAAACTCTTGTGCCACGTGAATAAAATAATCTGGGACAGGACAAATGAGATCAAGGCGATTTGTGTGCTTGATGATCCAGTGGGGTTTGCCCATTTGGCTTCTGGAATCTTTTCGTATAATGACAAGCGATTCCGGTTAAAACGTATTTTTAATACGGAATCCAACATCAAGGAACAGAAAAGTTATGGGGCCAAAACAATCAGTATCATGGTTCCCAATCACTCGTTTCTTTTGGAAAACTTGGGTAAAATAATCTGCATGGTCCTTGATTACGACCATATCCAAGTGGCCACAAACGATCATTGTATTATGAGAACCCTTTTGGAATACATCCCAAGCTGTTGTATCTCGTGTGCTGTTGGCGCAGAAACAATCCTCGACGATATACCAAGCACCCAGGATCAGGACGCACTCTCGATGATTAATTGTTTTATAAAACAAGCTTACAGAATTGGGAAACAAGAGGGCTGAGTGTTTCTGTTGATTTTTTCATGGTCCATCGTTTCCGTGGATCAGGATTGATCATGTTCCTGATCAAAAAGGTCATTTTTTTATTGAATTGAGAATCATACAGAGTCGCATAAGCTGTCACCAGATATACCTGTGTTAGTACCATACCCATCGCAAAAACATCGGTTTTGGGGGCAATGCTTTTAAGGAATTTTTCTCCTTTTGTCTTGAATTCGTGCTGTAAATCTCTGTTTGCCTTGTTCAAAAGTTTCATATAATTGCTCTGTATCTTCAAAAGAGAAAAGATGTAGATATTATTGGCGTAATCTGTGGCAAAATCATCATCATTGAATTTATAACCGTATTTATAATGAGCATAACTCTTGTATTCGGGTGGGTGGTTGGTGTTATCCCCAGAAAACCACGCACTGTTTTCTTCTGAATAGACATCACTGAAGGGTTCGGTTGTCCCCCAGTCAATCAAAAAGAGTTTGAAGGGTTTTGTATTGTAGAGAATATTTTTGGTCTTGATATCGTGATGGACCCACCCTTTATTGTGGAGAACGGTCAAACCTTTCATAATATTCTTTATATTTTTCAGTATCCTACAGAATAATTTGATGTTGTTTTTCCCCGAATTTTCTGTCAATAAAACACCTAGGTCATCATCACGGAATGGGCGGATCTCACTGTACATTTTATTGGGTCTCTCATAGATGGCAAGGAGGGGGCTCGTCATTTTATTCTTTTTATCAAAAACGGTGCGGGCATACTGTCCTTTGGAGATCTCTGTAAAAGTCTCATTGGTTAAACGCTGGATATAATCATCGTTGCCTCGATATTTATCATCAATTATTTTATTCTTACGAGGAGGATTCCAAACTTTACTATAACCACCACGACCAATCAACATTTTTTATTAAAGGTTTCTTATTTTTTTTTTACACCACAATTATACCCGAAAATAAAAAGAATAAATGAGATGGAAACAAAACTGGAAACAAACATAATCACCATTGTTAAAACATATTTTTTCCATTTCTCGATCGATTGTTGATCAATATATTCATCGACAAAATCCGTCAATATCATGTAGGAAGTAATGATTATGGCCGATAATACGGCTTCCTGGAAACAGAAATGAAGGGGTTTTTTCATATCAAGCAATAAGAATGGCTTGTTCATTTTTATTTTATCTTTCAAAAAAAAAATGAAAATAATACCCATCTTCTCTTTTTATTAAACAAAATGAATGATGCGACAACCCACAATAAATGGAATATCATCAAGTTCGTAGGATGCCCATTGCCCACCCTTTCCACATTCCAGAAGGAGATCATCCGGAAACAATTGAACGAGAGATATTGTTCCACATGTGGCGAATATATTTACAATCCATTCCGTAAAAGAAAAATAAAACATTATCATTTGTTGCGCAATCACCACAAATTCACACCCCTTATACAAAAAAGATTACTAATACATCCTCGCCACCAATTAGTGGAATGGACACGCCATTTTCCAAATGTCATGAAACTCATTGTCTCGGGTGCCGATTTGTATTTTTATAACAAGTATAAACCCCAATTTGTGCGCCGCATACCATCAGTCCGGATGTGGTCGATTGAGGAATGGAACAATTTATGCCCATCTTCTTTTTACATCTGGAAGGATGATTTTCTTCAACGGATAAATACAGATCGCCTAAAAAGCGTTGATTATTTGTGGGTTCCCGACCTTGTCTTTTGATGCTCACATCCATACCTGAGAATTATTAGGCGTTCCTCCGAAATGGGGGGTGTTGGCGAATGCCAGGGCTTCATTGGTCTCCTCGAGTTTGCATTTGCACATTCTGGGAAAATCGTCAAAATCCCAGTTTTGATACCTCCAATTTTCCCTCTGGTTCAGGCACATCAACAAGAGAATCATCATCAACAATGGGATTATAAATTTTATCATTTTATTATGTAAAAAAAGTTTGTTTTCAAAATATAAAAAGACAATGATGACCGTTCTCTTGTTTTTGGCTGTTTTGTTAATGATTGTGGCCGTGTGGCTACAGTGTCCTTCCTGTGAAAAATATTCTCCCGTGACCGGATTCTCTTATGCGGATGGGTGTGATAAGATGCCCGTCCCAGAAAACATCAGGACAAGCAGTAAATCACCACCCTTTTATAACCTGAATGCCGTTCGTTCTCCATTGTGTGCCTACAGGAACTTCACCTTCCCCCCACCCATGGGGTACACTCCTATTAAAGAAGCCCCCGCTAGTTTTGACATTTATCAGTACTGGTTCAAGGATGCTGTTCTTTCCCACCCCCAGACCGCCTACCTTGTATAGAAATTATTTAATAACTATTGTTTTCAAAAATTCTTTTTTTTTTTGAAAATCTTTTTATACATTACTACTTACTCTTTAATCTCCTTAATCGTTGTGCGAATTGTTTATCGGACATGACATAAGAACTACTCCTTGTTCCTGGAGTATGTTCGGGGACACGTGGGGAGGATGCCAGAGTTTTTGCTGTATGGTATAGATCAATGCTCTGTTGTACTGTTCGCGGAGTAGCTGTGCGTGGAGTTTTTGGGGGTTTGTTCAACTTCTTTATATGTTGCGTGTCCCTCTGTAATACTGATTCGATTTCATTGGTTGATTTAGTAATGTTTTTCTGGATTATTTGGTTGAATTTTTGTCGGTTGATCTTGCCCTTGAATTCATTCTTGTTTGAAAGGGTTTGAATATAGACAGAAAACGGATGGTCCTTGTGGAGGGAATCAACATTCTGTTGCGACACTTGTGGGGCACGAAGTCGAAAATGAAATAAAGAGGATGATTTGATTTCATTCTTAATGTCCTGATTGATGTTTCTCAAAAGATCCCTAATAAGTTTTTTCGTTCTGTACTCATCGTGATAATATGCTCTATTCAGGGTTTTTTTGAATTTATCAAACTTCTGGTCCATTTATTTAAATAATATTTTTTTTTGTCCAGAATTATTTCAAGGGTATTGGTACCATTTGACGGCTGGTTGGATCTTCTTCTCACACGGGCTGTAGCCGTATTCCTTGATTGTCTGGTTGACCACCTGCTGGCAGAATTTGCCACAAGGAGAAGAATACATGTCCTTGTTTGGATTGTCCCTAAACTGGGGTTGAGAATAACAGAAATTGAGGCAAGCATTCCTCACCTGGTTGATTGTGGTGACCTGGCTTTTATAAGGACAACGCTTGACGTCCTTGACACAATACATGACTTATTTCTTTACAAAAAGAAATAATTAATTAATTTTTTATTCAAATTCAATGTGAGAATTAATAGTAAAGGATTGGAAAAGACGGGGGAGATCGATACGGCAATTGTTTTTGAAACAGAATTCCAATAGTTTATGGCTGTCGGGAGTCCCACAATAGCGCACGGCATCAATCATCTCTTGTGTGATCTGTTGGTCATCCTTGAAAATCTCACGAACCCGTTGGTAGGGAAAATTTGTCATGTCCAGTGCTGGGTTATTGATCCTGATCTGTTCGATGGACCCATATTTCTTCAGCAACCGGAACGATTTTTCTGGGCCAATCTTGTAGAGGTTATTGTTGTAATCTGTGCCGCACATGATGCAAAAGTCCAGGAACTGTTCCTCCGTCATGTCCAATCTTGACAGCATGTCCTCGTATTCAATCTCCACGAATGTCTGGTGATTTATATTCAGTTTGTGGAGGAATCTGGGTGCTTTATAATTCAGCACGTCCGTGTCCTCAGACAAAACAGCATCCACAAGGCCCATCCTACAGAGCATCGCACACGTTGCCTCTGCCTCACCCGTTGCCATCAAGTATGGAATGTCCATAATATCAAATAATGTTCTTGTCAGTTCAAAATCCTCTGTCCTTATTGACAAGAGTGTGTTCAACATGTGGTCCAAAGCATTATCAATTGATACAATGCTGTAGGCATCGTATCCAGCATAATTTTTGTTGATAAATTCACATAATTCGGGTGTCATTTTTTCTTTTTCCAGTGGTATAATCCCATTCAATCCAAAACATTCATGGTTGTCCTTGAACAGCTCTTTATAGGTTTCCCACGAAGCGCATATGAGATCGGCCTTTTCTTTGGTTTTGATACGGGCCATTGTGCGCATTTTTCGTTCTTCTTCTTTTTCGATGGGGGCTTTTGTGTCGTAAACAAACACTGGGTGGATTTCGTTTTCTCGCAAGATTGACACCAGTTGTAAAAAAGCATCCAACCATTGTCTCCCATATGTTGTCTTGAATCGGCACATGAAAATTGAAGTATCAATTGCCAGTTTCTTGTAGGCATATTTTGATAAATGGATTTCAGTGTAGATTAATGGACATGCTTTTCTTAAGAAATGATGCAAATTTTTAATCCCCATATTGTTTCTATTAAAAGAGATTTAATTATTTAGATGAGGTTGTGTGAAAAAAAATATTTATAAAACAAAAAATAAATAAAAAAATGCGGTCAGTTGTTTCAAGATGGAAATGTTGTAGCTAACAGAATAACAATACTTTATCAATCCTCCAAGACATTTTCATCTTGTTGAATGCGGACATGAAGTGAGCATGTCCGCGTAGGTGCTTTTGTGCCCCTTGATCCGCTCGGCAAAGGGTTTGTTTGTGATGGCCTTAACACCCTTGTTTCGCATGAAAATACGCCCAAATTCCCATTCAAAACGAAGGGGCCACAAATGGGGGTGTTCCAGGAAATAGAAATCGTTGGCGTGCCTCTGGAAAAAGGATAAACGATTGATGCTTGGTCGCAGACTGAAGAGTGGCCAGTTTTCGAGTGTTATTGTTTCCATCATTTCATAAATATCCTTTTCGTGATTGGAGTGGGGTGGTATGAGGATCGTAATGTCGTCCATCGGGATTGTCTGTTTTGGTGGCATTTTTTTCCAGTCGTTCGTTACCTGGAGTTGTGATACCTGGGGGGATTTGTCCATAATACGGACAAGATCTGGGAGCAGTGGTCTCGAACACTCCCACGTGTCTTCCCAGTGGATCCAGTATTTTTTACCAGAATGCAACAAATAATCACGAACCAGTATGTTTAACGAGCGTGCCTGCCCATTATCTTCTTGGGATTTTTGTATAAATTTGACTTTTGGATAATTCTTCTTCATAAAATCAACATAAAAAAGATAATCATCGTCCCATTCATTAATGACAATGATTTCTTGACCCGTCGCAACCAAACCATCCAGAATCCTGGGTATGTTGTGGATCCTGTCTTCAAACCCCATAAAGGTGGTCATTGTGATAATACACGACGAAGGATTATAGTGTTCCAGTTGTTTCCGCATAAAAACCAAGATGAACAATAAGATAATCAACAGACACAGAATAAGGATGACCATTTATTCTCTTGAAGATTATTTTTTTGTTTAAGTATTTATCATTTATATATACAAATGATAAAGCTCGTACGAGATTTTTATGTCAATGGGGATGATGAACAGGTATTCGATAAACTCCAGAAGCACCTGCCAGAATATCTGGACAATCATCACCCAGAAGACGATTACAAAGTAATAGATGAAATAGTGGATAATCATCGGCTCTACAGGAAATCTCTCTTGAAACGAAATTCTTTTTTAAAGGAATTACCCAATATGGTTTTAAAGACACTGCCCAAGGAATTTATTGAGAGTGTGCGCCATATAACCGAAGAAACTGTATTTGACAGAAAGGATAAGAAACTCAACTTTTTTATAATCTCTGATAATATCTACCAAATCACCGGATCCACCCGCTTCATCCCCATTACAAAGGACAAGTGCAAAGTCATTACCTCAATCCATTTTTCACTGCTGGATGCCGAAAAATACTTTCCCAACAAGACTGTATCAAAAATGTTGATCCCCATCCTGAAGGCCAAGATCCCCGAAATGTTCATCACAAACCAGAACCTATTCTACAATGAGATTGCCAACAAATACAAATTATAGATAGAACGTATGTATTGATTTATTATTGGTGTAAAATAATAAATCTTTCTGGTTATGTCTAATAAAAAAAGCGTTTCGGGAGAGAACAAACAGACGACAACATCTTCCTGACAGAGGGCCGATTGATGGGGTCAACGTCCAGACACTGGATAATCATTCTCCTTATGATGGATGGTGTGCGAAAAGTAAAATAGATCCATTCCTCACGAGAGGAATTGTGTTCAATAAAATCAAGGGGGGTTGATACAATGGTGCTTGTTCTCCTCTGTTCCCAGATCTCATACAGGATCAACCCCAAAGACCAAATATCCATTTTATTATCATAAGGGATGTGATTCCGTAATTCGGGGGACATGTACCAATAGGTTCCAATATCAAATGTATCAAATTTTTTATTCTGGCTTTCCACCAAACTATCCAGATTCTGGTCGCTTGAACACAACATTTCGTAGTAATCTGTGTGCAATTTTGACAAACCAAAATCAGTAATCTTCAAACTGCCGTCATTCGTAATCAGCACATTGCTCGGTTTTAAATCCCGATGGATCACGGATTCTGGACGGCGCTCGTGAAGATAAATCAGGGCCAATAGGATATCAATCGTCCACCGATATTTTGTATGGTATGAAGACGCCGAGAATTTCCAACAAGAAAATAAGGAGTTGTGTCGCATCTGGAAATAGTTCAAATCCCGCATTGGAAAATATTCCAGAATAATCTGGAAAGGATCAAGGGTGACCCCCAAAATCTGGACAATGTTGGGGTGGTGCATCTTGACCAATATCACAATCTCATCCTTCAGGTGTCGTGTTAATCTTTCAATTGACTTTTCGTCTGTTTGCTGCAGGTCAAGGCGTTTTATAGCCACCAACAGACCCCTCCATTCCCCCAAATAAACAGTATAATGCATACTTTTCCCAATAATTTTTTTTTCATCACCATCTTCCTGGAAATGGACAATCCTTCTCCCCCTTGAGAGGTAATCCCCAATCGCCTTGATCCTGCTGTTTTCAATCTTTTTGAATTGTTTTGTAGTAATGTAATGAAGATCCCGTTTGTCAATAATCCAGTCATTCAGTTCCATGTCTGTATTTATTTTTGATGTTTGTTTTTTTGTTTCATTTTTCTATTTAAAGGGAAGTGATTTTTGAAAATAAAAATGAGCAACGAATACAAGATTATCCTGAATATGATTGTCAAAAACGAATCAAAAATTATAGAAAGGTGCTTGGATACTGCTCGTTGGGTGGACGGTGTCTTTATAAGCGATACGGGTTCAACAGACAACACCATAGAAATCATCAACAACTGGAAAAAACGCAACAACAAGATTGGAGCAGTCGCAACAAACACATGGAAGAATTTTGGACACAACCGGACAGAAGCCATCCTCCAGGCGAAGAAATGGTGCAAAGAAAACAATCTGGATCTCACCAAGACGTACCTTCTCTTCCTGGATGCGGACATGATGTTCCCTGGTGAGTGTCTGCGCAAAGTCATCCACGAAGCCGATGTGTGGGACATCCGCCAACAAAACCCAACGATTGTGTACGCAAATTTGCGTGCCGTGCGAGCCAGTGTTGACATCATATGCAAATGCCCCACCCACGAGTATTATGAGATCTACACGCCCAATATCGTCCGCAAGGTTTTTGAGGGTGCCGCAATCGATGATGTGGGGGATGGTGGGTGTAAGGACGACAAGGCGGAAAGGGACATCCGGATGCTGAAGGAGGCATTGACAACCGACCCCAAGAACTGCAGATACTGGTTCTATCTGGCCAATACCTTTAGGGATATCAAAGATTTTTGTAGTGCGATTATGGCATACAATAACAGGATTGATATTGGAGGGTGGTTTGAAGAAACATATTGCGCGCTGGTGTACAAGGGAGATTGCCATTATGTGCTCCAGCAATACCCAGAGGCCATAGAATCGTGGTTAAAAGCGTACAATGTCGATCCTATACGAGGGGAAGCATTGATCCGATTGTCCATCCACTTTCGCACCATTTCACAGCATCATACCGCAATGTTATTCATCAACAAGGGATTGAAATTACCCCTCCCCTTGGAACGACAATTGTTTGTAGAAAAACCCGTCCACGAATATCGGTTTTTATACGAATTGTCGGTATGTGCGTATTATGTCAATGATCACGAGAGAGGAAGGATCGCGTGCATGATGCTGCTGGAAAACCCAAATGTCCCAGAACACCTTGTCGAATCCACAAAAACCAACCTGAAATTCTACACAAAAGAAAATAAATAAATATTGTTTTATAATAAGAACATAACATTCAATGAGTAGTGTAAGGATAATGCCTTTACGATTACAAAAAAATTTGGTGAATAAAGTAGAATACGTTCCACCCCAGATAAAAAGCCCTTTTATAACAACAACCCACGAAATAGGGTTCATTATGGTCCGGTGCATCACCAACAAGCTAACCGCCCAATACTGGTATAAATCCTACCTATCCATCCGCAAATTATACCGTTTTACCCCCATTGTCATCATTGATGACAACAGCAACCAGAAATTCGTCGATACCAACCTCGAATCGACCCTATCCAACTGCCGGATCATCAAATCGGACCACCCGGCGAGTGGTGAGATTTTGGGTTATTTTTATTACTTGAAATACAAATGGTTCAAAAAGGCAATCATCATACACGATTCGGTATTTATCCAGAATAAAATAAATTTTGATTCTTGTAAAAATGTCAAGTTCCTGTGGCAGATTGACACCAAGGCATATGATAATGTGAGTTTGGAGACTAAATTACTGAAAAAACTTGGTGGGCCATACCTAAAATTTTATGAACAGAAAAATTGGAAAGGATGTTTTGGTGTCATGTCTGTTATCGAACACGATTTCTTACGAAAATTGTCGCCCATTTTTAAACTAGTGGATAGTATAAAAACCCGTTTTGACAGGATGTGTATGGAAAGGATTTTTGCGGTTGCGTGTTTTTATCATTACCCAGAATTAATGTCCGACACGTCCATCATGGGCAGCATCCACTCTTTCCCCCTGGGATGGGGATACCATTACAGACAATTCGAAAAAGACACCAAAATCAGGCGGAATTTCCCACCACTTGTCAAGGTGTGGACTGGTCGATGAAATGCCTATTTTTTAGTGAGATTGGGCGCAATCTCGGAATTGTAGAAAGAAGAGATATCGACACAGGAAGTATAACCAGATCCTCTGATGGAACTCTTGTGGTATACTTCCTTTGCCCCCAGGATTTCAAGCAATTCTCGGTATTGTTTTGCGTGGAATTCTCCAACATAAACAATAGAGTTTTCGGCATAAGAATCATCCGCAAATTTCCTCAGCATCCTGGCGGACAGGTACATGTCCATAAACACAGAAATAACATAAAGGATGTGGAGAGAAATATTTTCAACAAATGATTTGATACAATTCTCTGAAACATACTCCACCGAAGAAAGTGCCTTCATCTCTTTCCCATATGTGTTTTCAAACTTGATGAATTTTTTACGGGCACTTGTTATGCTGCGGTCATAAGAAGAATGAGACCATTTTGTGAGTTTCCTCCGGACAACATTCGATGGGATATGTTTTATCTGTTTATGTATTTTCGTCTCGTCAATAATATAGGCAGAAAGTTTTGTGTGGTACTCTTTGCTGTTCTTATCAAACAGGAACTTCTTGACAAATGAAACAAGATCCATAAGGGCGTAGTTTGCCATTGGGATCCTATCCTGGTATGTATAAGATAATCCAATCTTGAACAGCTTGTCAACCATGCATTCTTTCTCACTGCTCTTTTTGATTGAATAATCCATCTGTTTCACAAAACGGACATCGCACAAATGGACCCTCGTGTTTTCAGGGCATTCGTACATTGAAAAATTGAATTTAGGGCTGCACGCGTCAAGGCGCTTCCGGATATAAGACAACGCCCTGGCATCGTCCAGATGTGTTGTCATGTACACGAGGTAATGGAGTGTGGGCAACCAGCCCAGCTTTTTATTCCCAATATAAAAAGATTCACTAAAAATATCAAGGGTCTTGTCATTCCCAATACTCCGGTGGTATTGTTCAATGAATTCTGGCAACGACAAATATTTTGTATCCTTGTCCTTGTAATCACTACAACCGATAATGTCGTGGACCTCACCTATAATGACAATCTTCCTCTCAACACCATTGATTTTCAAATCATAAACAGTAAATGATGTTGGGTCCTTTAAAATAATCGTTTTCTTCATATATTTTCTTTTATATAATAAAAGAAAAATTCAATTACAATGAATACATTCTGGAAAAAACTCCTATTGATAATTGCGGAACTCATAATTGTTTTACTGATTATTTACGATATTATCCGCATTATAAATTCAAAAGAAAAATTCAAATTATCATTCTTCTTATTGGTCCTGCTCTTGACAATCATCAGTATCCATTTGTTTTTCAATACAAGAAAAATGTTGTATAATTTGGGGTTCTGGTTTCACTGCAGGCATTAATTTTTTTTTTTACGGAGAAGAAAAAATAAAAGAAAAACAGATGGCACAAAAAAATAAAAAAATTTGTATTTTTTAACTGGGGAAGGATGAACCCATTCCAACAAGTTGTTTGATATTCTGGGGGTTTGTGAAAAAAAATCCTCGGCATCCTGTTCGCCCTTCAATATAAACTCTGTCATGCGTGTCGTCTTGTAAAACTGGAATATGCGTTTATGAGAAAATACCAGATTGTCAACGATTTCATTCAACTTGTTCAGATTAATCCTTAATTGTGTCTGTTTCCCATTATAAAAATTGGTTTTCTTTGGTTTCTGGAAAGAAATAACACACGCCTCCACAAGGTCTCGATTGGAACAGAATCTTGAAAAAACGACTGGGTGATACAACAACGAATACAAACCACACGACGACACGGATGTGTAGATATAAACACGATTATTACACGTAGAATACGCATCCTTTGGAAGGATGGATAATAATTTTCTTTTCCAGCGATTATTGGTAATGTCCTCAAACATCATTTTACAAAAATCAATCATTGTCTCCTTCTCGACATTGGAACATAATAAAACAGACATTATTGCGGAGACATCACTGCCCACATACCGAGAAATTGTAATGTCCCCAGTTTTTTCTAGTTTCTTCAGCATGTCATACAACCCCAAAATATAAATCGCATTGGGACCACCACCTTCAATGACAACATCAAAATACCGAGGAATAAATCCAGAATAATCAAAAACAGAATCCACAGAAGACACATTCACCAAACCTTTTTTGAAAAGAAAACTCATCTGAATTGATTTTTATATAAAAAAATTAAAAATCAATTTTATTCTTGGTAAAATTACTTTTTGGTTTTCTGCCATATATCACCATTCTTTGTCCATTTTGTGGTCTTTGATTGTTTGTTCAGGTCCTGGATTATTTTTTTTACCTCTTTATTCACCTTTTCACGATTGATCATGCGCTGTGTCTCTTGTTTCAATGGAAAGTGGATTCCTTTGAATTTGGGTTCTGACAGGACGTTCTGTTTAGAAAGTGGATACTTTTGTTGGAGTTCCTTCTTTCCAACCTCTGCCAGTTGGGTTGCCAATTTTCGGTTTGTGGCACGCTGTTTGTCCTGCTGTTCAAGTTCGGTTGATGTCTTTTTTTGTGTTTTTTTATTTACATTATGAGCGCTGGACTGATGCTTTCTTTTCTTGTCGCATCCGCATGCCTGGTGTGCCATGTTTATTTATTTTTTTAAATAACTTTTTAAAATTATTTATTTTTATTTGTTTGGTCAAAACTTCTTTTGGTAAGCAAATTTTCATTCTTCCACAATTCCTTGAGATCTTTCGTGTTTTCAATAAATTCCTTGTTGGTGGTGAAATTAGAGAGCCGTTTGTTGATGTTGTTCTTGTAATCATTTTCAAAATTTTCTTTAAATCTGTATTTGAATTTGGATTTTTCAAGCCCATCAAGGACGTTTGGAGGCCACACATTATGGTCAACAAGGACCGGTGCCAATTTTTTAAAGGACTCAACCGAACCATCCAGTAATCGTTTGGTTAAAAAATTTTCCTTTAACCATTTTGTGTATTCATTGTTGTCAAAGGTTTCAATAGGATATCCGTACTTTTGATGTAGGCGTTTTGCGTATTTATTCAGGGTCGGCAGGTCGATCGCGCGTGTATTGCGTTCGATTACCTGTTCGATGGCTCCTTTCATTCTGGAAAACAGTCCGGTTTCCAGTTTCTCCTTGTTGCGTTCGAGTTGTTGGAGAGTTGTTTTTTCTTTATCAAATCCCATAAGGAAATTGTAAGCAGCTTCATCCTCCACCAGCGCATCAAGATTAGAGGGTATCGTCAAGTCAATACCACGGAGTTTTTTGGTCAATTCATTCTTGCGCTCTGTAAGAACCCTGAGCCGTCTTTCCTGTTGTTCCTTTCTTTTTCGCTGGGCTTGTTGTTTCTGGCGGAGGATTCTTTCTTGTTCTTCTTTCCGTTTGCGTTCTTGCTGGCGTTGCTGGATAATTTTGACAAGGGCATTTTTAATAAAAGAAGAAAGACCCTCCATCTCATCAATGTCTTTTTCGTTCGCAGTGTCCTTATTGAATGCCATTAATTGATTGTACAAGTATTCATCCACAACAATACCCATTAAATCTTTTTCGGTTGCCTGGATGCCAATGTTTTCCAGAAATTGTTTCAATTTGTTCTTTTTGTTTTCTCGTTGTTTCATGGCCATTCCTAATTCGATTTTTTTCCGGAGTTTAACATCAATATCAGTATCAGCATGGATGTGTGTGAATTTATTATATTGTTCCATTGTCGTTTGACTATTAAATTTCATGATTTCATTGTAAAGATTTTGATTGGAGAGGATCCTCTCCACCATGGATTCTGGGACTGGACCGATATTCAACCCATTAAGGTGGACCAACAGGGCCAGCCGGCGCTGAGTTTGGAGTTCTTGCTTCTTTCTGGTTTCTTGTCCCAACCTCTGTTTCTCTTTTTGCTGTGCCATGTCAATCTGTTTGATTTTTGGTTGTTGCTGTATTGCCACCTGGCTTTCTTTCTGTTGTTTTATGACTTTACCGATTGTAGCAGGTTTAGAAGCAATTGGATTGAGTAGATTAACAAGGTTTTTGAACAATGGTCTTGTCTTCTTTGTCTCCTCATCGAGGAATTGATTAAATTTTAAATCGGTTCTTAATTGTTTCAGTGCGTTATCTAATTCTTGTTTTCGTTTTGGTGGCTGGAAAATTTGTGGATCAATTTCATACATGAGTAAAATGGTCAAATCCTGGATAGTCCTGAAACCCTTCATCTTGGCTCCCTCATTGGTGTAAATAATTGAATTATTCACATTGCTTGTTTTATTCCGTAGTGTCTCGGCCATATTTATAATTTTTTTGAAATTTGGTTTAGCCCCTTGTCTCAATAAGGGAACAGTAGTTTCCCAACGTTTTTGGGTATTATAAGCTTTATTATTCAGGTTAGTATTGACAATGTTATAAAATTTTATAAAGTTTCTGTTTTCAGTTTTTTCTTTTTCATTCTGCTCATCCTCCTTTTCTTTCCTTATCCTCTGGTCTTGTAGTTTCTCCTTTTCCAACCTGATCTTCTGTTCATCCTCCTTTTCCAACCTGATCTTTTGTTCATTTTGCTTTTCTTTCCTTATTCTCTGGTCTTGTAATTTCTCCTTTTCCAACCTGATCTTCTGTTCATTCTCCTTTTCTTTCCTTATCTTTTGTTCTTGTAGTTTCTCCTTTTCCAACCTGATCTTCTGTTCTTCCTCTTTTTCTTTCCTTATCCTCTGGTCTTGTAATTTCTTCTTTTCCAACCTGATCTTCTGTTCATTTTCTTCCTCCTTTTCTTTCCTTATCTTTTGTTCTTGTAGTTTCTCCTTTTCCAATCTGATCTTCTGTTCATTTTCTTTCTCTTTCCTTATCTTTTGTTCTTGTAGTTTCTCCTTTTCCAACCTGATCTTCTGTTCATCCTCCTTTTCTTTCCTTATCTTTTGTTCATTTTGCTTTTCTTTCCTTATTCTCTGGTCTTGTAATTTCTCCTTTTCCAACCTGATCTTCTGTTCATTTTGCTTTTCTTTCCTTATTCTCTGGTCTTGTAATTTCTCCTTTTCCAACCTGATCTTCTGTTCATTCTCCTTTTCTTTCCTTATCTTTTGTTCTTGTAGTTTCTCCTTTTCCAACCTGATCTTCTGTTCTTCCTCTTTTTCTTTCCTGATCCTCTGGTCTAGTTTCTCCTTTTCCAACCTGATCTTCTGTTCTTCCTCTTTTTCTTTCCTTATCCTCTGGTCTAGTTGAAGTTCCTCCTTCTCCTTCCTTATCCTCTGGTCTTGTAGTTTCTCCTTTTCCAACCTGATCTTCTGTTCATTCTCCTTTTCTTTCCTTATCTTTTGTTCTTGTAGTTTCTCCTTTTCCAACCTGATCTTCTGTTCATTCTCCTTTTCTTTCCTTATCTTTTGTTCTTGTAGTTTCTCCTTTTCCAACCTGATCTTCTGTTCATTCTCCTTTTCTTTCCTTATCCTCTGGTCTTGCAGTTTCTCCTTTTCCAACCTGATCTTCTGTTCATTCTCCTTTTCTTTCCTTATCTTTTGTTCTTGTAGTTTCTCCTTTTCCAACCTGATCTTCTGTTCTTCCTCCTTTTCTTTCCTTATCCTCTGGTCTTGTAGTTTCTCCTTTTCCAACCTGATCTTCTGTTCATTCTCCTTTTCTTTCCTTATCCTCTGGTCTTGCAGTTTCTCCTTTTCCAACCTGATCTTCTGTTCTTCCTCTTTTTCTTTCCTGATCCTCTGGTCTTGTTGAAGTTCCTCCTTCTCCTTCCTTATCCTCTGGTCTTGTAGTTTCTCCTTTTCCAACCTGATCTTCTGTTCATTCTCCTTTTCTTTCCTTATCTTTTGTTCTTGTAGTTTCTCCTTTTCCAACCT